>Ga0153915_10000050_pt1 | contig 112027 bp, 90 predicted proteins | sample Opewatmetagenome_2_FD_107003 | JGI IMG/M metagenome (GOLD analysis project Ga0153915, IMG submission 107003) | Freshwater wetland microbial communities from Ohio, USA - Open water 3 Core 3 Depth 3 metaG | ecosystem: Environmental > Aquatic > Freshwater > Wetlands | place: USA: Ohio, Lake Erie... | reverse complement strand
TCTGCTAACGCCGGTGGCCTAGAAATTCCGCTACTGGAGAACACTCAATTCTAGCGATATTAGCAGGCTTGATTCTCAGCCGTTTCTGTGAACTGAAATTCACGCCATCGGAAATTTCAACCGAGACAGGGAAGGAATCCAAATCCTCTTTGAGAGCTCTTTCTTTCCCCGTTGGGTCCAGCTCAGTGCCGTGTGACTGCGCCGTCCGGTGCATGCCTTCGAGTGTGAACCGGCTCCGGTGAAGCAAGGGAATGAGGCACTGATGGAGAGGACGTCGACGGCGCAGCGGAGCCGGCTTTGGGGGCTGCCGCGACGCGGTGCGGACCCGCTATTGGTTGACGTGGACGACGGTCGCCGGCGGGAAGCCGTTGAAGTAGGTCGACGAGGCGTGGCTGTAGGCGCCGATGTTGTCGCTGTAGACGAGGTCGCCGCGCTCGAGCTCGGGCAGGTTCTCGGCCATCGAGACGACGTCGAGCGCGTCGCACGTCGGGCCGAAGACCGAGCAGATCTGCGACGGGCCCTTCTTGAACGACCTGATCGGGTATTTGCAGTGGTCGAAGATGACGCCCGAGTAGGTGTGGTACACGCCGTCGTTGATGTAGTAGCACGTCTTCCCGTCGCAGACGGCCTTGCCGATGATCTTCGAGACGGCGTAGCCGGCGGTGGCCACCATGAAGCGGCCCGGCTCGGCGAGGATCTGGATGTTCTTCGGGAAAAGCCGGTCGATCTCGGTGTTGATCACGCGGGCCAGCTCGCGGAACGGCTTCACCGTCGCGTCGTACGGCGCGGGGAAGCCGCCGCCGATGTCCACCAGGTTCATCTTCGTGTAGCCGCGATCGCCCGCCTCCTTGAAGACCGAGGCCGTGAGGTTGAGCGCCTGCACGTAGTTCTCGAAATTGGTCGTCTGGCTGCCGACATGGAAGCTGATGCCCTCGACCACGAGACCGGCCTTGTCGGCCGCGAGGATCAGATCGACCGCCTCTCCCGGCGAGGCGCCGAACTTCGATGACAGCTCGACCATCGCGCCTGTGTTCGGCACCTTCAGCCGTAGCGCAAGCCCGGCGTTGGGCGCGTGCTTCTTGATCTTCCGGATCTCTTCCAGGTTGTCGAAGGTGACGAGCGGCTTGTATTGGTCGAGCTGCTCGAGCGTCTCCGTCGGCTTGGTGGGGTTGGCGTAGATGATCTTGTCCCAGATCCAGTCCTGGCGCTGCTTGTCGGGCAGGTCCTTGATGTTCTCGTGGACGATCATGAACTCCGGCATCGAGGCGACGTCGAAACTCGCCCCCTCCCGGTAGAGCGTGCGCACGATCGCGGGATCGGGGTTGGCCTTGACGGCGTAGTAGGCCTGCACGCGGGGCAGGTAGCGCTTGAACTCGCGGTAGTTCTTGCGGAGGGCGTCGTGGTCGATGACGAAAAGCGGCGTGCCGTGTTCCTTGGCGAGCTTCTGCAGCCGGGAGAGGGGGATCATGGGCTTCCTTTGCGGTGGGGGATTCAGCGCGGCCGGCTCAGCGGCCGTCCTTGAGGAGGAAGTTCTTGAACTGCCAGGGATCGCTGAGATCGAGGTCGGGCTTGTTGTAGCCGTCGAACGCGTTCTTGTAGTGCGCGAGCGGCGTCCAGTCGGACGCCTTCGAGATGAACCTCCCGAGGTAGGGCTTCGCGATGCCGAGGATGTGGTCGTGGGGAAGGTCGTCGGGCACGCACACGCCCTGCTCCGGGTTCTCCATCATCCACATCGAGGCGGCGACGACGGAGATGGCGACCTGCATGGTGGTCGCGTTCTGGTGCGGGACGAGCCGCCGCGATTCCCCGATGCTCAGGTCGCTGCCGATCCACCAGGAGTTATAGTCGTGCCCCATGAGGAGCGCCCCGAGGATGTCGGATCCCCGGGTGATCTCGTCGTTCATGATGCGCTGCTTCTCCTGCAGCTTGTAGTCGTAGCCGCGGAGCTCCTGCAGCGAGATGATCGCGCTGTCGCACGGGCAATAGGCGTAGTGCACCGTCGGCCGGTAGACCGCCCGGGCGCCGTCCCACACGGTGAGCCTGTCGGAGATGGTGAAAGCCTCGCCGTGGCGCACGACCATGCCGTGGATGGTGTAATCGGGCACCCACGAGCGCACCCACGTGTTCATGCCCATCCGGGCGAGGCAGATCTGGTTCCTTGGGCCCGTCTTGTGCCGGTAGGCGAACGCGGGCAGCTGCTTCTCGTGTGTGCCCCACCCCATCTCTGCGGTGGTTGTGCCCTCCTCGCGGAAGCCCTCGATGCTCCAGGTATTGACGAACTCGTCGACCTGCTTCGGCACGTCGGAGATCTGCGTATCGCGCTCGCTGCAGTGGATGACCTTCACGCCGAGCTTCTGGGCGAGCCGGTTGAACTGCCTCCCGGCGATGAGCCGCTCGGCCTCCTCGGCCTTGCGGCCCTTGAGCTTCCCGTCGGCGGCGAGGCTGCGCGCGATGTCGATGAGGCCCTGCTTGGTGAAATGCGAGATGAGGCCGGGGTTGGCGCCGTGCTCGATGACCGCCGTCGGGCCCCTCTCCTTCCAGGAAGCCGTCAGCCGCCGCACCGCCATGTGCCGCCAGTAGAGCGTGCGCTCGGTCGGATGCTTGTTGGGCGCGCCCGCGTACGGGTCCCAGAGCTCGGTCGACGTGTTGATGTAGAGCACGCCGTGGTCGTGGCACCACTGGAGGATTTCGCAGCAGCCGATGTTCCACGCCAGGTCGATCAGGAGGTCGCCCGCGCCGAGGTAGCGGCCAAGCACGGCGCCGAGATTCTCGCGCGTGATGCGGTCGCGGACGAACCGCACGCCCTTCGCCGTCCACGGCCGGATCTTCCCCGCGACATCCTCGAAATCCATGACCGTGACATTCCGGGGCGGCACCTTGATCAGCTTGAGGAGAATCGGCAGCGTGCACTGGGCCACGGAGCCATAGCCCACGCACAGGATTTTTCGGTGACACTCGATCATGATTTCTAGCGTTCGCGTTGCGTTTCGGAGCGTCGTCCGGCTCTCCGTGAGCCCGTCAGACCGCTTCCGGGAATTGGATTGACGCAATCTGTGTTCGATCGCGAAGCGAGTGCAAGCGAGAACCCGGCGCGCACGCGTTTTTCCAGCCGTCTCTCCGATCGGGACGTCCGCTTCTGTTACGAACGTGCGGCGGCGCCGAACCGCGGCATGAGCTCCTGCGTGGAGAGCGCGGCGAGGCCAAGGAAGCCGGCGCTCTTGATCAGGAGAATGAGCGCGACGAATTCCATCCCCGCCTGCCCAAAGTGGACGGCGCCCGCAAGCAGGCCCGCGCCGAGCGCCACTTCCACGCAGAGCACCAGCCGATCCTGCGCACGCCTCCGCAGGGGAGCCATGAGGCTCGCGAGTCGCGGGGCGCGGGCACCGCCCTTCGGAGTCCGCACAAATTCGCCGCCCCGCGCCACGAGGCCCTCGAGGACCGCCACGCTGCCGGTCACGCTCATCGCCAGCCCGAACGCCATGACGATCGGCGACGCGGCGAGCCAGGCCAGCCCCTCGATCCACCGGCGCCGGCGGAAGTACTGGCCGGTGACGTAGACCGCCATCGTCGACACGCTCAGCAGGATCACCGCGACCGGATTGAAGATCAGCCAGAGGCCACCGGGATGCATCCCCACCACCACGAGGCACGGCACCAGGAGGACCGCGAACAGCAGGAGCAAGGGGTGCACGAAGCCGGTGATGAGGTGGGTGACCGCCTCGCTTTTCACCCGCGCCGGCGCCTCGCTGGCGATGACCCGGCCGAGGAGCTTCCGGGCGACCTGGACTCCGCCCTTCGTCCACCGCGACTGCTGCACCTTGAAGGCCGCCAGGCTCTGGGGAAGCTCGGAGGGCACCGGATAATCGTCGCGGTAGACGAACCTCCAGCCCTTGAGTTGGGCGCGGTAGCTGATGTCGAGATCCTCCGTGACCGTGTCGTCGGTCCACCCTCCCGCGTCCTCAAGCGCCGCGCGGCGCCAGATCCCGGCGGTGCCGTTGAAGTTGAAAAACAGGCCGCTGCCGCACCGCGCCGCCTGCTCGACGACGAAGTGCGCGTCGAGGAACACCGCCTGGAACCGCGTCAGGAGGCTGGCATCGCGGTTCGCGAAGTCCCACCGGGCCTGCACCACCGCCACGCGGTCGTCGGCAAAATGGGGCATGAGGACCTCAAGGAAATCCGGCGCGGGCCTGAAGTCCGCATCAAACACCGCGAAGAACTCGGCGCCGCTCCGCCTGATCCCGGCCGCGAGGGCGCCCGCCTTGTAGCCCGTCCGGTCGGGCCGCTGCAGGTGCCGGCAGAGGGCGGCGCGCTCCGGATGCGCGGCCATCCAGCGAGCGATCGTCTCCGTCGTCTCGTCGGTGGAGTCGTCCAGGATCTGGATCTCAAGGTCCTCGGCCGGCCAGCGCAGCGCCGTCACGCACTCGAGCAGCCCCTCGATCACCAGCGGCTCGTTGTAGACCGGGCACTGCACGCACACCCGGGCCCGCTTCAGCCAGGGGGGCGCGGACTGGGTCCGCCCGCCAACGTGCCTCACGTACAGCCACAGCATCTTCAGCCGATGCGCGGCGAAGCACGCAAGGCCTGCGAGCACGGTGAGGTAAATGGCCACAAGCGAGGCAGCCATAGCCTAAATGAGCGCCCCCCGCGCCAGGGGGTCAAGGCTGCAGATCGCGTCCGGCCCGCCTCAGGAGGCAGACGCCTCGCCGCTGTCCGTGCCGAGCGTTTCGATGAATTTTTTCATCGCTGGAGTGAGCACGCGTCCCTTGCGGTGGAGGATCGCCAGGGGCCGGGTGAACTCCCGGCCCTTGAAGTGGATCGCGGCCAGCGTGCCCTGCTTCACCTCCTGGAGCACGGTCGCCTGCGGCACGATCGCGATTCCCGCGTCGATCTCCACCGCGCGCTTCACCGTCTCAATGTTGTCGAACTCCATCACCGGCTCGATCTCGATCCGGTTCTCACGGAAAATCTGGTCCACCGCCTTGCGCGTCGGGATATCCGGGTCGAAACCGATGAACTTGTGCCCGGTGAGCGACGGGAGCTGCACCTCTTCAAGGGTTGCCAGCGGATGGCACGGGTGCGTGATCAGCACCAGATGGTCGTTGCGGAAGGGGATCATCTCGATCTGCCGCATCTTGACCGGGAACGCCACCAGCCCGAAGTCCACCGAGTTGTGCAGGATGTCCTCATACACCAGGTTCGAGCGCCGGTACTCCACGCGCACGTTCACCGAGGGGTACTCGTGCAGGAACCGTTTGATGAAGGGAGGCAGTTCGTGGAGCCCGATCGAGTAGATCGTGGAGATCCGGATCGTGCCGCTGATGACCTTCTTCATCTCCTGAAGCTCGCTCAGCAGCTTGTCATACTGGTGGAGCACCTCCTTCGCCGCCTCGTAAACCCGCATCCCCTCGCGAGTCAGCTGGAACTGCTTCTGGCTGCGGTCGATCAGCAGCGTCTTGAAATGCCGCTCCATCGCACGCGCCTGTTGACTCACCGCCGACTGTGTGATGCCGTTCAGCTTCGCCGATTTCGAGAAGCTCTTGGTTTCGACCAGATCGGCGAAGATTTTAAAGTTCTCCACTTGCATGGTTAGCGTTCTTTTCGGCTCTATTATCAAGCGCACTAATTGGCGCGCAATCTTTTAAGTAGGCTTTTTAATGTTCGTCACTTATGAAACTTTTAGGGCCCGAGCCGACGCCCTGCGAGAACAAATCGCCGTCGCGTGCCATGCCGCCGGCCGGGATCCGGCATCCGTCGCGCTGCTGGCCGTCACCAAGACGCACCCCGCCGCCGCCGCCGAGTATGCCGCGCGGTATGGACTCGAGGCCGTCGGAGAAAACCGGGTGCAGGAGGGAGTGTCGAAACGCGCCCAGTGCTCCGCCGCCATCCGCTGGGAGCTCATCGGGCACCTCCAATCCAACAAGGCCGCGCTAGCCGCCGCCCACTTCGACCGCATCCAAAGCGTCGACAACCCCAAGCTTGCCGGACTTCTTGATCGCGCCGCAGCAGCCCGCGGCCGCAAGCTCCCCGCGCTCCTCCAGATCAACGCCGGCCGCGACCCCGCCAAGTTCGGCGCCGAGATCGAGGACGCGCCCGCTCTCCTCGAGGCCGCCTTGGCCATGCCCCACCTCCAGGTCGATGGATTGATGACGATAGCCCCGCTGTCGGACGACCCGTCGGTCGCCCGCAGCACCTTCGCCGCCCTGCGCGAGCTCCGCGATCGCCTCGCAGCCCAATTTGGCGCCCCGCTCAGCGTCCTTTCCATGGGCATGACCGGCGACCTCGATGCCGCCGTTGCGGAGGGCAGCACCCTCGTCCGCGTCGGCACCGCGCTCTACGGGACGCGCGACGCGTCCGCGCCCTGAGCCCGTTCCCATTCCCATGGCATTCACGACCGACCGCGTCTGCACGCTCGCCGACCTCGGCCCCGGCTCCTTCGGAGGCACCACGCTTGCCGTCCTCGGCCACCCCATCGGCCATTCGATCAGCCCGGCCATCCATGGCGCCGCGCTTGCCGAGATGGCTCGTGCCGACTCCCGCTTTGCCGCCTGGCGGTATGGCCGGTTCGACGTCGCCCCGGAAGACCTCCCCGGCGCACTCGACCGCCTCTTCGCCGCCGGCTTCCAGGGCCTCAACCTCACCGTCCCCCACAAGACGCTCGCCGCCGGACTCGTCGCCGAGATCGATCCGGAAGCCCGCCCGGTCGGCGCCGTGAACACCCTGCTCCGGACGCCCCGCGGATGGCGCGGCTACAACACCGACGGCCACGGCCTCGCCATGGGAATCCGCGAGGATCTCTCCGCGGATCTCAAGGGCGCCCCGGTGATCCTGCTCGGCGCCGGCGGCGCGGCCCGCGGCGCCGCGGTCGAGTGCCTGCGCCGGCACTGCGCCTCGCTCTGGATCGGCAACCGCACGCCCGACCGGCTCTCCGAGTTGCTCGCCTCGCTCCGTCCAGTCGCCGGCTCGATCCCTCTGCACGGCTTTCCCCTCCGGGAGCCTCCAGCGGCCCTGCCCGCCGAGGCACTCGTCATCAATGCCACCGCCGCCGGGCTCCGCCCGGACGATCCCGCCCCGGTTGACCTCGACCGGATCCCCCGCCCCGCCGGCGTCTACGACATGGTCTACAACCCGCCGGTCCCGGCCCTCCTCCGCCGCGCCGCCGAGCTCGGGCTTCCCTGCGCCAACGGCCTCTCGATGCTCGTCCATCAGGGAGCCCTCGCCCTCGCGATCTGGACCGGCGCCGAGATCCCCGTCGCCGTGATGTCGCGGGCCGCATGCTTTGCCGTCGCCGCCTCCCGCTGAGGGCGCCGGCACCGGGTTTGACTTTCCATGCTCCCTGCGCCGCAATCGGCGCGACACCCCATGTCGGATCTCGCCACCCTCGCCGCCGCCCTCCCCTGGTACCTTCCGACGGTGGCGTTCGTCTTCGGCGCCTGCGTCGGGAGCTTCCTCAACGTCTGCATTTACCGCATCCCGGCGGGCCAGTCGGTCGTGCGCCCGGGTTCGCATTGCGCCTGCGGCGCGCCCATCCGCTGGCATGACAACATCCCGATCCTGAGCTGGTTCATTCTGCGCGGCCGGGCTCGCTGCTGCGGCCGCCGCTTCAGCTTCCGGTATCCGTTCATTGAGCTGCTCACCGCCCTGCTCTTCCTCGCGTGCTGGCTTCTCTTCCCGCCCGCAAAGGCGACCGCCGGCATGGTCCTCTGCTCCGCGCTCATCGCCGCGACCTTCATCGACATCGACCACATGGTCATCCCCGACGCCTTTACGATCTGGCTCGGCGTCGCCGGCCTGATCCTCTCCTGCCTTCTGCCTGGGCTGCACGGGCGCCAGCACGAGCTGTTCATCGTCGGAAGCTTCCGCTCGGGGCTCGACGGCCTGCTCGGCCTCCTGGTGGGCTCGGGCCTCGTGCTCTGGATCGGACTTCTTGCCGAAGCCATCCTCCACAAGGAGGCGATGGGGTTCGGCGACGTGAAGTTCGTCGGCGCCATCGGCGCCTTCACCGGCTGGCAGGGAGCTGCGTTCTCCGTCTTCGGCGGAGCCGTCATCGGCACGTTCTGGTTTGCCGCTGTCCTGCTCTGGAGGGCAGTCCAGCCGAAACCCGCGGCGCCGGAGGCCGAGGGCCAGCCGCGGATAGCCTTCGGGGTCGAAGTGCCCTTCGGCCCCATGCTCGCCGCGGGAGGCCTGATCTACTTCCTCGCCGCTCATCGCTGGATCGACGCCTATTTCGCCGCAATTGCATCGATTCTGTGACGCGGCGGCGGCATTTTCCCTCCGCTAGATGAACACCCCACTCCCGCGCCTCGCCGGCTGCCTGGCCGCGCTTGTCCTTTCCTGCCTCCCAATGTCCGCCACAGATTTCACGCTCCTCCGCAGAACCCTGTCCGCGGGCGGCCTCCCCGTCCTTGAGTCGATGTCCGACTCGTTCGCCACGGTGCCCGATCCCACCGGGACCGGCGTGTTCCTCTCCTTCACCGCCGCTCACTCGGGTTCGTATCTCCAGGCGCCGCTGGGCACCATCCATGGATTGCGGCGTTTCACCTGCTGCCACCGCTACGAGCCGTTCTGGATGAAGCCCGCCGCGGGTACAGGCGTGGAGGAGGTTCCCGCCGAGACGCAGTGGTTGCTCGCCGAGACGGACTCCGGCGCCTGCGTGATGCTGGTGCCGCTCATCGACGCCCCCTTCCGCTTCGCCCTCAGGGGCGAGCACGAAGGGCTCGTTCTCTGCGCGGAGACCGGCGATCCGTTCGTCGCCGCCACGGGCGGCGTGGCGCTGTTCGTCGCCACCGGCACCGACCCCTACAAGCTCGCCGCCGACGGCGCTCGCGCGGTCATGGCCCACCTCGGCACCGGCCGCCTTCGCGCTGAGAAGCCGCTGCCCGATTTCGTCGACTCCTTCGGCTGGTGCACGTGGGACGCCTTCTACCGCGACGTTTCTCCCGACAAGGTCCGCCTGGGACTCAAATCGTTCGCCGACGGCAGAGTCGAGCCGCGGTTCCTCATCCTCGACGACGGCTGGCAGTCGACGCGCGTGACCGCCACCGGCGAGGAGCGCCTGACCTCGTTCGAACCCAACGAGCGCTTCGACCACGACCTCGCCCCGCTCGTCGCCGCCACCAAGCACGACTTCAAGATCCGCACGTTCATCGTCTGGCAGACGCTCTACGGCTACTGGGGCGGCGTCGACGGCGACGCCCTGCCCGGCTACGGCGTGCGCGACGTCGCCCGATCGTTCGGCCTGGGGATCCTCCAGCACGCGCCGATCATGAACTTCCGCTGGTGGGGTCCGCTCGTCGGCGTGGTCGCGCCCGACAGGATAGGGAAGTTCCTCGACGACTACCACCGCCGGCTGGCGGCGCAGGGCGTCGACGGCGTGAAGGTCGACAGCCAGGCCACCATCGAGGGCGTGGCCTCCGGGCTCGGCGGCCGCGTGCCGCTCACCCGCGCGTACCGGGAAGCGCTCGAGGCATCGGCCAACACCCATTTCGCCGGGCGGCTGATCAACTGCATGTCGAACGGGATGGAGACCTACTACGGATCGCCCCGGTCGACGCTCATCCGCTCGTCGATCGATTTCTGGCCGCGGAAACCCGAGACTCACGGCGCCCACCTTTACTGCAACGCCCAGGTCGGCCTCTGGTTCGGCGAGTTCATGCAACCCGACTGGGACATGTTCCAGTCGGGCCACCCCATGGGGTCGTTCCACGCGGCCGGCCGCGCGGTCTCCGGCGGCCCGGTCTACGTCTCAGACAAGCCCGACGCCCACGATTTCGCGCTCCTGCGCAAGCTCGTCCTCTCCGACGGCTCGGTGCTCCGGGCCGATCGCGTCGGCCGGCCGACGCGCGACTGCCTGTTCGCCGACGTCACCCGCGAGCCCGTGCTCCTGAAGGTCTTCAACTACAACCGCGATTGCGCGGTCATCGGCGTCTTCAACGCCAACCACCACGGCGACGGAGGCGCCGCGCCCGCTCCTCTCGCAGGAACGGTGTCGCCGGCCGATGCGCCGGATCTCGCCGGGAGCGAGTTCGCCGCCTACGCGCAGCAGTCGGGCCGCGTCTGGCGCTGCAGCCGCGGCGACCGCGCGCCCGTGGCTCTTCCAGAGGGCGGCTGGGAGATCGTTTCCTTTGCGCCCGCCGACCGCGGCGTCGCCGTGCTCGGCCTCGCCGACAAGCTCAACAGCACCGGCGCGGTGACGGCGAAGCGGTGGAATCCCGACGGCAGCTTGACGGTCTCGCTCCGCGACGGCGGCACTTTCCTCGCCTGGGCCGGGCGCCGGCCGCAGACGGCCGAAGCCGCCGGCACAGTCGTGCCCTTCGAACACGACGCCGCGAGCGGCAGGCTCACCGCCAACGTGCCCGCAGGGAAACCGATCGCCGTTACACTGCGGTGGTAGGTCAGTCGCCGAGGCAGGTGCCGACGCGGCGGGCGGCCTGGATCCACTGGTGGCCGCGAGGCACGGTCTTCACCCTGCCCGCGACATCCTCGATCGGGACCGTCTTCACCCCGTCGCCGCGGGCGGCGACCATGACGCCGCAGACGCCGTCGTTGATGAGCCCCGCGCAGGCGGTGCCGAGGCGCGTGGCGAGCAGCCGGTCGGCCACCGAGGGAGTGCCGCCGCGCTGCACGTAGCCGAGGATCGTCACGCGCGCCTCGAGGCGCGAGAGATCCTCGAGCTGGTGCGCGAGGCGCATCGTGTTGCCGAGGTGCCGCGACTCGAGCGCGGCGATCTCGGCCTTGAGGTGTTCGCTCTCGGCCTCGGTCCTGGCGAGCTTGCGCCGCGTCTCGACGGCGGCAAACGCCGCGGCGTCCTGGTGCGACATCGCGCCCTCGGCCACGGCCACGATGCTGAAGTTGGTGCCCCGCCGCGAACGGCGCCTGATGGCGGCGACGACCTTCTCGACGTCGTAGGGGATCTCGGGGATGAGGATCACGTCGGCGCCGCCCGCGATGCCCGCACCGAGCGCGAGCCAGCCCGCGCGATGACCCATGATCTCGGCGATGACGATGCGGTGGTGGCTGTGCGCCGTGCTGTGGAGCCGGTCCAGCGCCTCGGTGGCAATGCCGAGCGCGGTGTCGAAGCCGATCGTCGCGTCGGTGCCCACGACGTCGTTGTCGATGGTCTTCGGCAGCGTGATCACGCGCAGGCCCTTCTCGAGGAGGCGCAGCGCGTTCTTGTGCGTGCCGCCGCCGCCGATGCACACGAGCGCGTCGAGACCGAGCTTGCGGTAGTTCGCGACGATCGTCGGGATCATGTCGCGCACCTGCCCGCCGATTTCCATGCGGTGCGGCTTGTCGCGGCTCGTGCCCAGGACCGTGCCGCCGACGGTGAGGATGCCCGCCAGCCGGCCCTTGTCGAAACGCACCCAGCGGTTCGTCGCGAGCCCGAGGAAACCGTCGCGGAAGCCGACGACTTCCCAGCCGTACTCGCCGATCGCCGCCTTGCCGACGGCCCGGATGGCCGCGTTCAGGCCCGGGCTGTCGCCTCCGGCCGTGAGAATCCCGATGCGTTTGACGCTTTTCTTCTTCATGGCTCCCTCTCCGTCCGGAATCTTGATGGAAATTTCCCGGACTCCAAGGAAGTTCCGGCGCCTCAGCGCGCCGCCCACAGTCCGGCGGCGGTCGCGGCCATCGCGATCACCGCCTTGATGAGCGATTCGCCCGCGATGAGCCCGGAGGCCAGCGGCACGCTGTAGGCGTCACCCGTGCGCGGGTGAATCTTCACCCAGATCCACGTCACGAGCGCGCCGATTGCGAAGGCCTGGCAGTTGTCGTAGGTGAGCACCCACGAGAGCCCGAGACCCATCGCCGAGGGCAGGTACGGAGCGCAGCGGGGAAGGAGCTTTGCGAGGAGCGGCAGGCCGACGCCGACCAGGGCGCCGGCGACGATCGCGATCTTTGCGCTCGCGGGAAGCTGGTCGAGACCGCCGCCGGAAAGCACCTGGGCGACCGCGCGCCACATGTTGGTGGCCGGCGGATTGAACGCCTCGAGCTTCTCCTTGCTCGGCACCATCAGGTACCAGGCCGGCACCACCGCGAGCGTCCCGAAGAAGATGCCGATGACCTGCGCGATGAACTGCCTGCGCGGATTCGCGCCGAGGAGGTAACCGCTCTTCAGATCGGTGAGGAGGTCGGCGCTCGACGAGCCCGCGTTGGCGCCCGTGCCGGCCGCCATCAGGTTGTGCTCGAGCGACGCATGCATGCCCGCGGCCCCCGGCGGCGAGAGCACGGCGAAGAGCAGCTGCATGATCTTGCCCATGGCGCCGATCGGCGTCGTGTCGGTCTCGCCGGTGGCGCGGCAGGCGACGAGGCTCAGGACGAATGACATGCCGACGGCGACCAGCCCGAGCGCGAAGCTGATGCGGAAGGCGAAGTACTGCACCACGAGCAGACAGATCGTGATCGGGATGAGCCCCGCCACGAGCCAGCCGACGGGGACCTCGATCGCCGCCATCTGCCGGTCGATATCCGCGGCCTGGCCGCCCGACCGCGAGCGCCGCAGCCCGGAGAACGCGCGGGCGATCGTGCGCCACTGCAGCGCGAACGCCGCCAGGCTCGAGAACACCATCACCGACGTCCCTCCCCAGAGAGCCCAGCGCGGCAGGTGGTAGATCGTGCCGCCGCCGATGAGCGGAATCGACACCTTGTAGGCCGTGTCGCCCGCGTGAGCCAGGTCCATCGCGATGAGCGCCGGGCCAACCCACAGGTACAGGAGCAGCGAGCCGGCCAGCATCGAGAGTGCCACGCGCAAGCCGACGATCATGCCCGCGCCTATCAGCAGGACGCTCGGGCTGAAGCCGAAGTTCAGCAGCGCGCGGCCGCCGGCCGTGAAGAAGCCGCTGGCGGGAATGAGCTCCGGAAGGTGGATACGCGTCTTCTGGAAGAGCCTGTCGAGGATCGCCAGCGTGCCGATGTCGGTGTTGTAGATGCCCACGGCGACGCCCGCCGCGAGGCCGGCGATAAGCACGTAGGCCTTGCGGACCGCCTCGGCGCCCTTGCCGTAGAGGCTGTTGAGGGTCTCGGCGGCGGCAATGCCCGAGGGGAAGGCCAGCTTCTCCTGGTTGATCATCTGCCGCTTCATCGGGACGGCCAGGAACACGCCGAGCGCGCCCGTCAGCAGCGTCATGGTCGCCACCACCCAGAACGGCTGGTGATAGCCTTCAATCAGAAGCAGCGCGCCGAACGCCGTCGCGATCGTGGAGCCAGTGGAGTAGCCCGCCGACGACGCCGTCGACTGCATGCAGTTGTTCTCGAGCACGGACATCGCCGAGAGCTTTCCTCCCGACAGGAAGCGGAAGACATTCCAGATGACGTAGGAGAGCACGCACGAGGTGATCGCCACGCCGAACGACCAGCCGATCTTGAGCGTCGTGTACAGGTTGGCCGCGCTCATCAGCATCCCGAGCGCGCCGCCCATGAGCACCGCGCGCACGGTCAGCTGCGGCACCGAGTCGCCGCGGTAAACGTGCCGGTACCAGTCAGCCTCGGATCGGTGCGGATCGCACGCGATCGCGATGGGATCGGCCTCGGCTGCGGTGGTGCCGGTCGTGGGGAGGTTGGACGGGGTGGATGAAGTTGGATCCGAACTCATGCGAGAAGAAGGCTGGGACGCCGCTCGGGGTCGCGATCCGGCTGGCCTGCGAAAAGCCACCTGGCGGCGGTGCGAGTCACGCGGCAACGACCTCCGCGCCGTCGCCTGTCTCGCAATGGAGGATGTCCGGCTGCGATCCGAACCTCGCGGCGTATGCCTTCGCCACAGTCTCCGCCTGCTGCGCTGAGAATGCCGGCCCCGCGAGCGCCATCACGGCGCCGCCAAAGCCGCCGCCGGTCAGCCGGGCTCCGTGGATACCCGGGGTGACGACGAGCCTGTCCACCAGGAAATCGAGCTCCGGCGTGCTGTTCTCGAATTGCGTCTGCGAGCTGCGATGCGACGCCGTCAGCAGTCGCCCCACGACCGCGAGATCGCCGGCGGCAAGCGCGGCGCGGACTCCGGCCACGCGGCCGATTTCCTCGATCACGTGCTTTGCGCGCCGGTAGGCGGACTCCGGCAGTGCCGGCCGGCTCTTCTCGAGGCGGGCGAGCGTGGCGTCGGCAAGGAGAGGCACGCCCAGCGCCTTCGCGGCATCCATGCACTCCTTGTGGCGGGCTGCGTAGAGGCCGTCGATCAACGCGTGCTTCGAATGGGTGTTGAACACCCAGAAATGGGCTCCCGGCAGCATCGGGATCGTCTCAAAACGAGGGCCGCGGCAGTCGATGAAGACCAAGTGGTCCCTGCGCCCGTAGCCCGACACACCCTGGTCAAGAATGCCGCAGGGCACGCCGACGAAATGGTTCTCCGCGTGGCGGCCGAGCTTCACCACCGTCTCGCGCGGCGGCTGCTCTCCGGTGAGGGCGAGGTAGGCGAGGGCCGAGGCGAGCTCGATCGCCGCGCTGCTGCTCAACCCGGCGCCCACAGGGAGATTCGACGCCACAAGGCATTCGAACCCGGGAGGCTGCTTCAGCCCGAAGACCGGCATGCTCGTCCAGACCCCGAGCGGATAGTTGACCCACCGCTGCGCGCCTTCCTGGCGCCTGGGATTAGCGACATCCACCGAGGCGACTCCCTGCTGCGAATCGGAGGCGAAGCACATGAAGCCGTCCCCGGTCCCGCGGACGGCCACCCAGACCCCGCGGTCGATCGCCGCCCCCAAAACTGTGCCACCATTGTAGTCGGTATGATTGCCGATGAACTCGATGCGCCCGGGCGCCCTCGCAACGACATCCGGGACATGTCCGTAAAGCTTGGTGAATTGCGAGATAACTTGGTCCTTCATTGGGGTAGGGCCATGGGCCCGACTGGCAGCAGCTTCCGTTCTCGGTTGCCGGCTGGCGAGCCTGTTTCTGATCCGGTTCAACAACCTGTCCCTCCGGTTCTGGCCAAAATTTCAATAACCTGTCCCCAAGTTAGGGCCATGAAGTCAAAATACCTAAATCCCCTTCTAGTTAAGGAGATTCACGCGATGTGCGCTCGCCTACGAAGTGCTCTGGGATCAATCGCAGCATCAAGAATGCTGCTGGAAGGCATACGAATTACAGTAAGAAAATACGATGTAAATAGTTATTAATGAATCATTTCACAACGTTTTTAAAGAAGAATATCCAAGTTTCGTTTGACGAGCCACCATTTCTGGTCCTTTGTATGCCGCATAACACTTTTCCACTTCTCCCGCCTAGCGGGAGTTTTGGGGTAACTAAGAAAGCAATAGCGGGCCGGTTAGGGGTAGCCGGCCCGCTTTATTTTTGCCCAAGAAATTCCAGCCCTCCCCTCCTGCAACAACCTGTCCCCTGTCCTCGCTGAACCACAGGCTTGATTGTCGGGGCCGCCAGCCGCAATTTGCCGGGCTTCCGTGCAACGCACCTCCGATATCAATGTCGTTGAGACCCGGATCCTGCCGACTCCCAACGCCCTCATCCACGGCCTTCCCAAGACAGGGAGGCAGGCCGACTTCGTCACCCGCGCCCGCCGGGAGATCCGCAACCTGATCTTCGGCGATGACCACCGCCTTCTGCTGATCGTCGGCCCCTGCTCGATCCACGACCTGGAAGCCGGCCGGGAGTACAGCCAGCGGCTCGCAGCTATCTCCCGCGAGGTCTCCGACCGGATCCTGATCGCGATGCGCGTCTATTTCGAAAAACCCCGGACGGCCATCGGCTGGAAGGGACTGATCATGGACCCGCGCCTGGACGGATCCTACGACATCGCCGAGGGGCTGCGACTCGCCCGCGGATTCCTCCGCGACGTCCTCGATCTTGGGCTTCCGACCGCCACCGAGATGCTCGACCCGATCACGCCTCAGTACATCGCCGACCTCGTCTGCTGGTGCGCCATCGGCGCCCGCACGACCGAGTCCCAGACCCACCGGCAGATGGCTTCCGGCCTGTCGATGCCCCTCGGATTCAAGAACGGCACCGACGGCAGTCTGATCGGCGCGGTCAATGCGATCCGGGCAGCCTCCCAGCCGCAGACTTTCCTCGGGATCAGCCTCGAGGGTTCCGCATCGGCTATCGTCACCCGGGGCAACAAGGACTGCCACATGGTGCTCCGCGGCGGCACCGCCGGGCCCAACTTCGACCCCGAGCACATACGCGAGGCCGAACAGCTCCTCGAGCAGGCAGGACTGCCCAAAGCCATCCTCGTCGATTGCAGCCACGGCAATTCGAGCAAGCAGCCCGAACGCCAGCCCGAAGTTCTCCGCGCCGTCGTCGCCCAAATCCTAGCGGGCAACACCTCCATCATGGGCGCAATGATCGAGAGCAACCTCGAGGCCGGCAGCCAGCCTTTCCCTCAGCCTCGCCCGAAGCTCCAGTATGGGGTCTCCATCACCGATGCCTGCATCGGCTGGGCGGCCACCGAGGCCGCCATCCGCGAGACCTATCGCGCCCTTTCCGCCCATAAGGCCTGACCGGGCCCGTCGACAGGCTTCCGTCGCGCAGGGATCTGGCTGCTATGCTGGTTTCTGATAATCCGCATCTTGCGTTTCGTATGGAACCAATACATTCGACCGAATAATACCTACTCTCTCTGATTCGGTGCCCTAATTCTGATCGATCCTAACCGTTTCCAATTCAGTTACGTCCAGTTCTGTCTAGGATTTCCATCATCTATATATGAGACCTCCTATTCGTGTAGCAGTCACGGGTGCTGCCGGTCAGATCGGCTATTCACTTCTCTTCCGGATCGCTTCCGGAGCGATGTTCGGTCCCAAACAGCCGGTGATCCTCCATCTGATCGAGATTGAGCCCGCCCTCAAGGCGCTCAATGGCGTCGTCATGGAGCTCGATGACTGCGCGTTCCCTCTGCTTCAGGGCGTGGTGCCCACGGCCTCGCTCGACGAAGGCTTCAAGGGTGTGAACTGGGCGCTCCTCGTCGGTTCCGTCCCGCGCAAGGCGGGGATGGAGCGCAAGGACCTCCTCGGCATCAACGGGAAGATCTTCACCGGCCAGGGCCAGGCTATCGCCCGCAATGCGGCCTCCGACGTCCGCGTGCTCGTGGTCGGCAATCCCTGCAACACCAACTGCCTCATCGCCAAGAGCAACGCCACGAACATCCCCGCCGACCGCTGGTTCGCGATGACGATGCTCGACCAGAGCCGCGCCCGCACCCAGATCGCCCGCAAGGCCGGCGTTCCGATCACTGCGGTGACCAACCTCGCCGTCTGGGGCAACCACAGCAGTACGATGTACCCGGATTTCTACAACACCAGGATTAACGGCCGCCCTGCGATCGAGGTCATCGGCGACGAAGGCTGGTTCAAGGACACCTTCATCCCCATCGTGCAGAAGCGCGGTGCGGCGATCATCGAGGCCCGCGGCGCCAGCTCGGCAGCCTCGGCCGCGAACGCCGTTGTCGACACGGTGCGGTCCCTCACGACCCCCACGCCCGCCGGTGACTGGTTCAGCGTGGCGGTCTCCGCCGACGGCTCCTACAGCATCGAGCCCGGCCTGATGTACTCCTTCCCGATCCGCAGCGACGGCAAGACCTGGTCGATCGTCAAGGACTTGCCCGTGGCCGCGTTCAGCCGCGCCAAGCTCACCGCCACCGAGAACGAGCTCAAGGAGGAGAAGGCCCTCGTCGCCGGCCTGCTTCCGGCCTGACTCCGCCTTCGATCCCGGGATCCGTTTCCTGCAGTTTCGACAACCGGCATGGCAGGCCATGCCGGTTGTTTTTTTGTTCACAAGCTCCGCCTCATCTCTCATGAGGCTGCTTCCCTGAACCTCCTTTCCTGATCGTCCGCCAATGCTCACTCTCGCCGGCATCGCCAAGCGCTTCGGCACGCGCACCCTCTTCGCAGACGTCGCCTTCACGATCCTGCGCGGCGACCGCTTCGGGCTTGTCGGCGCGAACGGCGCAGGGAAGACCACGCTGTTCCGGATCATCCTCGGCGAGGACGGCCCCGACGGGGGCACCCTGACGTGGCAGCGCGGCGTGACCGCCGGATACCTTCCCCAGGAAAGCGCCCCGGCGGGAGGCGAAACCATCCTTCAGGTCGCCACCGGGCACGCCGCCTCCGCCTCGACCCCTGCAGCGCGCGCGCCCGAAGCGGCGCCCGACGACTACACGCTCGAGCCCCGCGCGAAGCAGATTCTCGCTGGCCTCGGATTCCGCGAGGGCGACCACGACCGCCCTGCGAACTCGTTCTCCGGCGGCTGGGTCATGCGCGCGCATCTCGCGCGCCTGCTCGTCCAGTCGCCCGATCTGCTCATCCTCGACGAGCCCACCAACCACCTCGATCTCGAGGCGCTGCTCTGGTTCCAGGACTACCTCTCCCGCTACCCGGGCGCGGTCCTGATGATCTCGCACGACCGCGCCTTTCTGAACGCCCTGTGCACCGGCGTTCTCGAGCTCCGGCGCGGGGAGCTGAAGCGCTGGAACGGCAACTACGACGACTTCCTCAGCCAGCGCGAGGCGTATGAGGAGCAGCAGTTCGCGGCGTGGAAGAACCAGCAGCGCGAGATCGCCCACCTCCAGCGGTTCATAGACCGCTTCGGCGCCAAGAACACCCTGGCGAGCCGCGCCAAGTCGAAGGAGAAGCAGATCGCCCACATCCTCGCCGAGGCGATTGAGGCGCCCGAGGACGAGATCGTCCGCCTCCATTTCCGCTTTCCCCAGCCCGAGCGGAGCGGCCTAAAGGTCGTCACGCTCACCGGCGTCACCCAGGCCTATGGCGAGCGCGTCATCTACCGCGGTCTCGACTTCACCGCCGAGCGCGGCCAGCGAATCGTGCTCGTCGGCCCCAACGGCGCCGGAAAATCCACGCTGCTCAAGATCCTCGCCGGCGCCATCCCCATCCAGTCGGGCTCCCGCGAACTCGTCGCCAACGTCCGCGCCGGCTACTTCTCCCAGAACCGCCTCGACGTCCTCAATCCCGCGCAGACGGTGCTCGAGTCGGCGCTGGAGCTGCGCGCGCTCAACTCCAGCCTCTCCGAGCAGACTGCGCGCACCCTGCTCGGCGCATTCCTTTTCCACAAGGACGACGTCTTCAAACGGATCTCCGTCCTCAGCGGCGGCGAGAAATCCCGCCTGGCGCTCGCGAGGCTCCTGCTCGCCCCTCCCAACCTACTGCTGATGGACGAGCCGAGCACCCACCTCGACATCGCCAGCACCGACGCGCTCATCGCCGCCCTCGATGCCTACGAGGGCACGCTCATCTTCATCAGCCACGACGTCTACTTCATCCGCGCCCTGGCCAACCGGGTGCTCCACATCGACACCGGCCGGCTCACACCCTACCACGGGGACTATGACTACTACCTCGAGAAGTCCCGCGCCTCCGACGCCCGTTCGGCCCTCGTGAGCCCCGGCGGCCGGCGCCCCCTCGAGAATCACCAGCCAGAGTCCGGCGAGCCGGCCAGCGGCGATACGGCCTCCGCGGCCGCGCGCAGCGGACCGAAGACGCGCGAGCAGCGCCGCGCCGAAGCCGAGGCCCGCGCCGCGCGCACCGCCGAGCTCAAGCCGCTTCGCACCCTCGTCGCCCGGCTCGAGGAGGAGATCGCCGCGCTCGAGTCGCGCCAGGCGGAGCTGACGGCCCAACTCGAGTCGCCCGAGACCTACGCCCAGGGCGGCCTCGCCGCCGCGCTCAACCGCGAGCTCGGCGGAGTCGTCAGCCGGCTTCAGGAAGCGACCCGCGAATGGGAGTCCGCCGCCGCCAAGGTCGAGCGGATCGAGCGCTCGTAGTGCGGCGGGCGCCGCCGGCATCCCCCGGAAAACAAAAAGGGGCGGTCCTCCTGGGACCGCCCCGGTGCAAAACCTTCAGCCTTCGTCAGGCGAGCTCCTCGACCTGCACATCGTGGTGCAGGCCGTTGATCGTGAGCGCGAGGTGGCGGACGTTCTTCTTCGCCCCGGCGGCGACAGGGGCATCCGCAGGCGTCTTCACCTCGGCCTTCGGCGCAGCGGCAGGAGCCTTGTAGAGCTTCTCCAGCTCCTGCGGGAACATCGCGAAAATGACGCAGTGCTCGTCGTCCGTCGTCAGCCCCTTCTGGGCGAGATCGGCGCGGAGCTTGGCCATGCGCGGCTCGAGCGAGTCGGCCGGGCGCCCCGTGAAACGCTGCTTGCCGCTGAGCTTCTCGGCGAGCGCGAGCACCTCGGGATCGACGGGCCCGGGGGTCTTGCCGTAGTAGCCGAGCGCGATCTTCTGCGCCTCGGGCGAGAAATTCTTCCAGCGGCCGAACTTCACGTTGAGCATCGCCTGCACGCCGACGATCTGCGAGGTCGGCGTGACGAGCGGGATCCAGCCGAGGCACTGGCGCACGTAGGGCATCTCCTGCATGACCTCGGCGAAGCGGTCGGCCATTTTCTGCTCCTTGAGCTGATTGCGGAAGTTGCTGAGCATGCCGCCGGGGATCTGGTAGGTGAGCACGTCGTTGTCGACCACCTCGTTCTTGACGCTCGTGAACTGGGCGAGCTCGGCGTACACGCCCGTGAGGACCTCGCGCAGGTGGCGGAGCTTCTCGATGTCGTAGCTCGGGCGGCGGGGATGGATCGCGAGCGCCTTGAGCATGCGCACGGTGTCCGGCTGGCCGGTGCCGTTGGCGAAGGGGGAGATCGAGGTGTCGACCGAGTCGGCGCCGGCCTCGATGGCGGCGTAGTACGAGGCGCAGCCGAAGCCGGCCGTCTCGTGCGTGTGCACGACCACCGGGATCTTCACGCGGCTCTTGAGCCCGCGCACGATCTGGAAGGCGACGTCGGGCGGAAGCAGGCCGGCCATGTCCTTGATCGCGATCGAATCGCAGCCCATCTCCTCGATCTTCACGCCGAGCTCGATGAACATCTCGGGCGTGTGCACCGGGCTGGTCGTGTAGCAGGCCGTGCCTTGCGCGTGCTTGCCGGCCTTCTTCACCGCGCGCACCGCGGTCTCGATGTTGCGGAGATCGTTCAGCGCGTCGAATACGCGGAAGATGTCCATCCCGTGCTTCGCGGAGCACGCGACGAACGCCTCGACGACGTCATCCGGGAAATTCGTGTATTGGACGATGTTCTGGCCGCGCAGAAGCATCGAGTGGGGGGTCTTCGGGGCCATGCGCTTGACCGCATCGAGCCGCTTGAAGGGGAACTCACCGAGGAAGCGCAGACCGGAGTCGATGGTCGCACCACCCCAGGTCTCGAGCGAACCGAAGCCGATCGTGTCGAGCTCGGGGGCCACAGCCTCCATCTGCTTCGTCGACATGCGGGTCGCCGCCAGCGATTGGTGGCCGTCGCGAAGGACGGTGTTGTTGAAGCGAACGGGAACGGTGCTCATGATCTTTTGAAGCCGAGCATCTTGTGCCGGCCGTTCCTTTTACACAACCCCAACCCCTCCGGGGTTTGGAATGCCCGGAGGTTACAAGCGGAGGTTCTCGCCGCCGTTAGGCAGCCTGAAAATCCGTCATACCACGGGCGAGCTGCGGCTGGATACGCACGCTAATTTCCTGATAAGTAACACAATACCAACGATCAACGCCAGCGGCACCCAGATCGGAGACGTGACCACCGCCAGGGCGATCACGACTGCCAGCAGGCCGACCACCAAGCCGATTCCGACGGCGCCGACCGCGACCGCACCCGCCAGAATGCCGACTCCGAGAGCAGCAAGCAGCAGCAGCACGATCACGATTGGAATTGCCGCGACCGGCATGAAATGAGCCACGACAAGGGCCAGAAGCCCAAAACCGACGATTGCGAGTCCGCCATAAAGTAGTGTTTTCATCTTCGTTCTGAGAACACCGCCGGGCGGCAGAAAGTCGCAGGGCACAGTCAGCGCCCGCCTGGACACCAATATTGCGGATTTGGGATGGCGGACCCTGCTTTGACACAGAGGTCATTGAGGGAAACGGAGGCCACTGAGGATACCTAAAATCCCTCCGCAAAGAGCAGAGGGCATGGAGCGAGCGGTCGTGATCCAGCTCGACGCCAATTACCTCATCCTTGGCACAGCGACCCGAAATTGACGGCGAACGTTTACACGGACGTGCCGTCGTTGGCTCTGCATGAAGAGGTTGCGAAATTAACCTTCTTTGGGCCATGCACACGACTGCACGCACAAAAAGGCCCAGAAAACGCCTATTTTGAGCCTTTCAAGCGGAAGCTGTCTGAATTGGTGGAAGTGACTAATCGACAGCGATTTAATAGCGAATTCAGACACAGCAAAATGGTGGAGGTGGCGGGAGTTGAACCCGCGTGCCCCAGGCCTTCACCCGTCGCATCTACCTGCGTAGCGCCCTGGTAATCTCGCCGGAACCGCGCGAGGACGCGCACTCGGCTCCGGCCAGCGACCGGTTGAAGGTACGGCCGGGACGTCGGCTGCGGCCGCCCCGGTTATGCCTGCTGTCGTCGTTCCCTCCGGCTAGCAGGTGTCGCCGGCGGAACGTCACTACCGTTAATTAGGCAGCGAGAGGCATCTCTTCGTAGTTGCCTGTTATTTTGTGAAGGATGTTTAACGAGGCCAACCTTCATCCTCGGCAGGCAGCGGCGCGATCCAACCAAGGGTCGAATCCGGAACACCCCCAAAATAGCCGCCGGCGCGGCACGCCTTCGACTCCGGCCCGGGGACAGACCCCGGACGCCTGAAACCTCCAGCACGCCGCGACGCGTCAAAGAACCATGCCCCACTCTGCCCCGATCGGGCGCCAAAGCAAGCGGTTGTTCCGGAAGGCCTGCAAGGGGCTGCGGACGCGCTCTTTTCATGAAATACTGATCTTGTGGTTACCTGCATCCCGCGGTAGTCTTCCAGACAGGTCGCCGGACGTATCCCGGAGGCCATCCGGGTTCACCGTCCGGCGATCTTTCTCCCGATCATGTCATCCCAACCTGTTCCCGCACCGGCTGAGTCCCGCATCATCGTGCGCGGTGTGCACCTCACGCTCTCCGAGGAGCTGAAGTCCGCCGCCCTGGAGAAGGCCGAAAGGCTTCTCCGGCACCAGGAGCACATCATCCGCATCCGCATCGACCTCGAGCACGACCGCAAGCGCGACCCGAGCCACGCCTTCGTCGCCAAGGGGCATATCGAGATCCGCGGACCCGACCTGATCGCGAGCTTCGAGAGCGAGGAGCCGCGCAAGTCGCTCGACCTGCTGATAGACAAGCTCGACCGCATGCTCCGCGAGCGGGCCGGCGCGGCCAAGGTCAAGCGCCACCACCCCCACGAGGTCGAGATCCCGGCCAAGCTCCCCAAGGTCGACTAGCAGTCAGGCGCCGGCGCCCTCCCCACCCATCGCGCAGCCGGCGATCCAGCCTGTCGTCCAGGCCGCCTGCAGGTTGAAGCCCCCGGTGAGGCCGTCGATGTCGAGCACTTCGCCCGCGAAATGCAGTCCGGGGCACCGCCGGCTCTCCATCGTCCGAAAATCGATCTCCGAGAGCCGGACGCCCCCGCAGGTGACGAACTCCTCCTTGTTGACGGCCCTTCCGTCGACGGCAAATACGCTGCGCCCCACCTGTGCGGCGAGAGCGCGACACGCCGTGTTTGAGGCCGAGGCCCAGACCGCCTCGGGCGCCACGCCGGCCGCCGCGGCGATCCGCTCCCACAGCCGCTGGGGCAGGTCGAACGGGTTCCATCCCGAAATCCGGCGGCGCGGGTGTCCGGTCCGCGCCTGTGCGAGCACGGCCTCGACATCGCCGGCCTTGCGCCCCGGCGCCCAGTCGACCGCCAGTTCGAAACGATAACCGCGGTCGTGAAGCGGCCGGGCTCCCCAGGCCGAAAGCCGGAGGACAGCGGGTCCGCTGAAGCCCTCGTGGGTGATCAGCAGCGGTCCGAACTCGCTGAGGCCTGCCGCGGCCACCCCGGCCTCCACCGCGATCCCCGCCAGACCCTCGATCCGGGGATCCGCAACCCGGAACGTGAAAAGCGACGGCACCGGCGGCTCGATCGCGTGCCCGAACTGCGCGGCGATCCCGAGCCCGGCGCCCTCGCGCCCGCCTCCCGTGGCGACGAGGAGCCGGTCGCATTCCAACGTCTCTCCCATCGCCAGCTCCACCGAGAATCCGGGCCTCGCCGCGCGCACCCCGCACCGCGTCCGCACCGCCACCCCCGCCTTCGCCGCGGCACGTTCCAGGCAGCCGATGACCTCCGAGGAGTCGCCCTGCGCCGGGAACACCTTGCCATCGGCCCGAGCCTCGAGCGCGACGCCCTCGGCGGCGAACCAGTCCATCGTCTCGCGAGGCCCCCAGCGGTGCAGCGGCCCGCGCAATTCCCGGCCGCCCCGCGGGTAGCTTCGGACGAGCAGCGCCGGGTCGGTGCAGGCGTTGGTGAGATTGCAGCGCCCTCCTCCGGAGATCCGCACCTTGGCGAGCGGGCGGGCAGCCGCCTCGCAGATCGTCACGCGCGCTCCGGGATTGCTCCGGGCGCAGGCGATGGCGGCGAAATACCCGGCCGCCCCTCCGCCAGCGACGATCACGCGCATGGGCCTCATGTCGGCGGCCAGCGTGCGCGGGCCCGGCGCGGATGTCCAAAATTAAACCGCCGCGACAGACGGGCTGCCGCGGCGGGTTGCGATGGGAGGGGATTCTCTCCCGCGGGCCTGCTGCTCTGCAGGCCCGCCTTGCTGTTGAGATTCAGTTCAGAGGATCAGTTCTGCGGGGCGCCTTCGGGGGCGCCTTCGGGAGGAGGAGGAGGATTGTCGCCGGAGCCGCCCTGGGGGCCACCCGGAGGCCGCGGGCCCTTCGGCAGGCTGTCGAACTTCTTCTGCTGCTCCTCGGTGAGCACCGCGCGGATCTTCGCATCGGTGGCCTTCCGGATCGCATCCATCTTCGCGCGTTTGTCTTCGCGGGAAAGCGTGGTGTCGTCGAACAGCGCCTTCATCTGCGGCTCAACGTCCTTGAGCACCGCCAGGATCTTATCGCACTGGTCCTGGGTGAGGTTGAGCGTTTCCTTGAGTCTGGCGACCTGGGCGGCGGGGTCCATCGGGCCGCGGGGCGGCCGGTTGCCCTTCTTGGACGTCGTCGTTGTCGTGGTGGTGGTGGTGGTGGTGCCGTCCTCAGCCATGAGGACCGGCAAAGCGGCGACGGCGAAACCGGCCGCGAATAGGATAGGTTTGAACATTGCTTTCATAGACGCTCCTGCTGCCTGTGGTGATGAAACTGTCCCGGATTTTACAGCGCCCCTCCCGGCTTATTATCCGGAAGGCCGGCGAACCGGCGGGCTTTGCGCCCCGCAGTCTGCTAGACGCCGCGACACCCCTGTGGTTACACCCCGGGGGAACGCCAGGCACGCTTATAATCGGGGCCCCGGATTGCCATCGCTGCAGAATTTACATCCTTCGCGGAAACCGCCACTGTCCCGCGCCATGATCGCGGCCAGCGGCCTCACGAAATGCTACGGTGAGTTCACGGCGGTCCGGGACCTGACGTTCTCCGTCCAGCCCGGCGAGGTGCTGGGGCTGGTCGGCCCCAACGGGGCGGGCAAGACGACCACGCTGCGCTGCTGCACGGGGGTGATTCCGCCGACGCAGGGCCGCGTGGAGATCGGCGGCGTCGATCTCGCGGCCGACCCCGTCGCGGCAAAGCGCCAGATCGCCTTCTTTCCCGACGAGCCGCGGCTGTTCGACCACCTCACGGTGTGGCAGCACCTCGTCTTCGTCGCCCGCCTTTACGGCGTGACCGGCTACGCGGCGCGCGCCGGGCCGCTGCTCGCCGAGCTTGAGATGGCCGACAAGCGCGACCTGCTTCCGGGCGAGCTCTCGCGCGGCATGAAGCAGAAGCTCGCCATCGTGTGCGGGCTGCTCCACGGCCCGCGCGTCGTCTTCTTCGACGAGCCCCTCACCGGCCTCGACCCCGCCGGCATCCGCCGCATGAAGGACACGATGCGCCGCCTCGCCCGCGACGGGGCCGCCGTCATCATCAGCTCCCACCTGCTGAGCCTCCTGGAGGAGATCTGCACCCACGTGCTCATCCTCAAGGGCGGCGCGAAGGTCGCCGACGGGACGCTCGCCGATGTGCGCGCGCGGTTTGCAGAGCATCCCGATGCGAGCCTCGAGGATGTCTTCTTCAAGGCGACGGAGGACAACCCGCCGCCGGTCGTGCCGCCGTTGATCAACCCATGACGGGCGCCCTCCTCTATCTGCAGCTCACCTCGCTCAGGAACGCGGTGCTCCAGCGCGTGAGCCGCCTGCGCCGGCCGCGCTACCTGGCCGCGACGCTGCTGGGCGCCGCTTATCTTTACTTTTTCATCTTCCGGGGCTTTGTGGGGCGCCCCGGGGGGCGCCATGCCGAGGCCGCGGCGGGAGTCGGGCTGGCCGTCGGGGTCGCCGTCGCGCTGCTGCTCATGCTGGGGCGCCTGGCCTGGGCCTGGATCTTCTCGGCCGACCGCGCGGCGCTCGCCTTCACCGAGGCCGAGGCGGCCTTCCTCTTCCCGGCGCCGATCTCGCGGCGCAGGCTCATCAACTTCAAGCTGCTGAAGTCGCAGCTGCGGATCCTCCTCTCTGCGGTGATCTTCTCGATCGTCTCCAACCGGTTCGCATCCGCATCCACATGGTGGATGCACGCGGCGGGCTGGTGGATCCTTTTCTCGACCCTCGATCTCCACGGCATCGCCGCCTCGTTCACGCGCGAGCGCCTCATCGGCCTCGGGCTCGACCCCGTGCGCCGCCGGCTGCTGTTCGGAGGCAGCCTGCTGCTGCTCGGCGCGGGCCTGGGGTGGTGGATCCGCCAGACGGTCCCGCCGCCCGCCGAGGCCGACCTGGCCGGCGTGCAGGCCTTCACCCGCTACCTGCAGGCCGCGCAGGACACCCCGCCGCTCTCCTGGCTGCTGGCGCCGCTGCTGTGGGTGGTCGGACCTTTCTTCGCCCCGGACGCCGCCGCGTTCCTGAGGGCTCTCGGCCCGGCCCTGCTCGTGCTCGGCGCCCACTACGTCTGGGTGATCCGCTCGGAAGTCGCGTTCGAGGAGGCCTCGATCGAGCTCTCCCGGCGCAAGGCGGAGCGGGCGGCGGCGCTGCTCGCCGGCGGCGGGCTTGGGACCGGCCGGCGGCCCGCCCGCCGCCGACGCGACCCCTTCCCGCTGCCTCCCTCCGGCCCGGCGCCGCTGGCCTTCCTCTGGAGGAATCTCATCGCGGCCGGCCCCCTCTTTCATCCGCGCAACTGGGCGCTGCTCTCCGCCGCCGTCCTTGCGGGCGCGGCGTGGCTGGCGGCGCATCCCGCCCACCGGGTCTGGCTCTCCGTGGTCGCGGGGGTCTCGGCGCCCCTCGGCCTGTGGGTGCCCCTCGCGGGCCCGATGTTCCTGCGGCGCGACGTGCGCCTGCTCTTCGAGCGCATCGACGTGGTCAAAGTGTATCCGCTGCGCGGATGGCAGGTCGTCGGCGGCGAGATGCTCTCCCCGGTCGTGATGATCACGGCGGTCGAGTGGCTGGTCATCGGCGTCCACGGCATCGCCGCGGGCGCTCTGGGCCCGCACGGGGCGCCGCTGTTCCTCGGATGGCCCGGGCTGGCCGGGATCGCGCTGATCACGCCCCCGATCGTGGGCCTGATGATGGCGATCCCCTTCGCCGCCACGCTCTACTTTCCGGACTGGATGGCGGCCGTCGGGCAACCCGGCGGCGGCCTGGACCTGCTCGGCCAGCGCCTGCTTTTCTCCGGCGCCTATCTCCTGGCGCTCGTGGCGGCGCTCATCCCCGCCGCCCTTGCCGCCCTGCCCCCGTATTTCCTGATGTCGTGGATCGCCGGCTCCCGGTCTCCCGCTCTTCTCGGCGGGGCCGCGGCGGCCTTCCTGGTGCTCGTCGGCGAATGCGCCGCGGTCGTCTGGTGGCTCGGCCGGCGCTATGAACGGTTCGACCTTTCCAGGGAACTGCCCCAATAAGGAGGGGTCCCTCTCCACCGCCCGATGAACCTGAGCCAGCTGACCGCCGTCGCCGCCAAGGTCGTCGCCGCCACCCAGCGGCGGCTGCCCGCCGACGTGAGGGAGCCCGCCCTCCTCGTCCCGGTCTGCTACGAGGCGCTTCCCAACCAGGCCATCCTCGACGAGGGCTGGGAGCCCGACATCCTCGGCCTGTTCGTCGGCCAGCCCCACGACGCCGATCCCGGCGACCCGCTCCCGCTGCCTCCCCAGATCCTCCTGTTCCTTGAGAACATCTGGGATTACGCCGAGGGCGACGAGGGGATCTACCGCGACGAGGTGCGCCTGACCTATCTGCACGAGCTGGGCCACTACCTGGGCTGGGACGAGGATGAGGTCGAGGCGCGGGGCCTTGCCTGAGGCCGGGGCACCCCATTATGACGGCTTGCCGCCAGCGACTCTGCTCTTTTCATTGCGACCGATCCATGGCATAGCTCATCCGCACACTACCCATCCTTCGGGAACTTTCCCGCCCGCTGCGCTTCCATTCTTCCATGAAAAGACTCCTGCTGTTTATCGCCGCCTTCTCGCTGGCCGCCGCCGCCGCCGCCGCCGAGTTCAACCGCGCCGAGTACGTTTCGCGCATCGAGACCTGCGAGGCCATCCTCCAGGACACGATGGCGAAGCCCGGCCGCGCCATCCCGGCCGACATCCTCCGCCGCGCGAAGGGCATCGTCGTGGTCAACCAGGTGCAGGTCGGCCTGCTCCTCGGCGTGAAGGACGGCTGGGGCGTCGCCATGGTCCGCAAGCCCAGCGGCCAGTGGAGCCTCCCGGTGTTCATCAAGGCCGGCGAGCTGAGCCTCGGCCTGCAAGCCGGCGGCAAGGCCGTCGAGACGATCTATGTGCTCATGGACGACGTCTCCACCCGCCTGCTCTTCAACGCGCGCTTCAATTTCGGCGTCGACGCGAAGGCCGTGGCCGGACCGCTCGCAGCCGAGGCTGAGCGCTCGACCAAGACCTTCACCGCCCCGGTGCTCGTCTACTCGAACGTGAAGGGACTCTATGCCGGCGCCACCGTGAAGACGGGAACGCTCTCGCCCCTCCTCGAGCCCACGCAGCGCTATTACCACACCGATTACGGCGTGCCGGAGATCCTCTTCAGCGACTGGGTCAAGTCGCAGACCGAGGCCCAGCAGCTGATCAACTACGTCTCGCAGATCACCCGCTGACCGGGATTCCAGCAGTCTCTTTTCCCCCCCTGCAGCCGGCGGACCTCCGCCGGCTGTTTTGTTTGCGCGCAGCCGGTCGGGAGCGGGGAGCGTCAGCTGCCGCCGCGCAGCTCGCGCAGGTAGACGATGAGGCCTGCGAGCGCGGCGTCGGCCACGGCGTCCTGCACCTGCGTCCGGCCCAGGCCGGGGCACTCGACAGCGCCTCCGCGGGAGGCGAGCGTGTTGTCCGGCAGCCGGTGGGCGAGCGCCCAGAATGCGCAGGGGACCGCCGCGCCGCGTTCCGGATTCGGCTCGGCGTAGCCGGTCGTCGCAAGCGCGAGGTCGCTGCCGAAGAAGGCGCACGCCCCGCGGGCCATCTGGGCCGCGATCCCGGCCGAGACCGCGTCGACGCGCTCCGCCTCGGCCCGGTCGACGCCGAGGTGCCGGACCTTCTGCGGGATCGCGTAGGCGGTGAGGCCGCCCAGGAAGAACGTCGACGCCCCGGAGATCGCGCCGATGCGCGCCTGCAGCCGTCCGCAGGTCAGGCTCTCCGCCACCGCCAGCGTCAGCCGGGGATTGCGCAGCATCAGCTCCTTCAGTTCCGCACCGGAATCCATCGGCCGTAGCCTGCCGCAACCGGCCTCCGAAGAGAAGCCTGCTCTTGAGCCCGTCTTCGCGGTCAGTGGCGCGGAAAGGAAGCCGCTCCAATCATCTGCCCCAAGATGGCGCAGCGATTCTTCCGGAGAACCTGCGGACGAGGTCCGCGAGGCTCCCGCTATTCGATTTCGAGCCCGACGGGGCAGTGGTCGCTGCCCATGACCTCCGGCGAGATCCAGGCGCGCTTGAGCCGCGGCCGGAGCGCGGCCGAGGCGACGAAGTAGTCGACGCGCCACCCGATGTTCCGCGCCCGGCAGCCCGCGAAATTGCTCCACCAGGTGTAGTGTCCGGGCCCCTTCTCGAACTCGCGAAAAGTGTCGACATACCCCGAGGCGAGCAGCCGCGAGAAGCTCTCGCGCTCCTCGTCGGTGAATCCCGCGTTGCGGCGGTTGCTCTTCGGGTTGGCCAGGTCGATCTCGGCGTGCGCCACGTTGAGGTCGCCACAGAACACGACCGGCTTCCTCTTCTCGAGCCGCCTGAGGAAAGCGAGAAAGGCCGGATCCCACTGGTTCACGCGGTAGTCGAGCCGCGCGAGCCCGCGCTGCGAGTTGGGCGTGTAGACGGTGACGAAGTACCAATCGGGGTACTCCGCCGTGATCACGCGGCCCTCGGCATCGTGCGCCGCGTCGCCGATGCCAAACGTAACCGCGAGCGGCTGCGAGCGGAAGAACATGGCCGTCCCGGCATAGCCCTTTTTCTGCGCCGGGTTCCATACCGGCTCGCATCCCGCCGGCCACTTCACGTGCTGCACGTCGCCCGGATGGCACTTGATCTCCTGGAGGCAGAACACGTCGGCCCGGGACTTCTCCATGAATTCCGCCAGGCCCTTCTTCAGGGCCGACCGCACGCCGTTGACATTCCAGGAGACGAGTTTCATGCGCGCCCCCAATGTGCCCCAATGTGTCATCCTTTCAACCTTGGGATTGCCTCTCCGGACCAAAGCGCGTCTTTTCGCCCGCTGGTGTCACCACTGGTTGCATTGCCGCTCGGCCGCCGGATTCCCGACAAGCTGCACGCCGTCTCGTGCAGTCTGCCGACCCTGCGCGAGCTGGTCGGCTATGAGGAGAGGGATCCCGGGGTCATGCGCCACGTTGCCTCGGGTTATCCGAGGTTCGTGATTCACCCGTGCCTGCGGGAACTCGCCGCCCACCTGGGACGGGCCGGGGAGCTGAGGGGGAGGACGCTGTGGCTGACCTCGTCGGAGCGGAGCGCGGCGGCGCTGGCGGTCCGCCTGGCGCGGTTCGGGGCGGTGGTGTTCCACGCGGAGGGAGTCCACGGGGTGAGCCATGCGCCGGGCCCAGAGGCGGCGGCCGCTGCCCATGCCTTCCTCCAGAACACCGGCATGTTCCTGGGCTCGCGCGAGGCCGAGGAGATGCTGGTGCGCCTGGGGGCGCGGCGTGAGGCCGAACCCGAGCCGCGTTTCGCGGGGGACGGCACCGCCGAGATCCGCCGCGTGCTCCGCCGGGCGCTCCCGGCCGCCGCCGGGGCCGACCTTTCCCTCGCCTGCAGCGGGATGAACGCGATCTATGCGGCCTTCCGGGCGGTGAGCGAGCTGCAGGCTGCGCGGGGCCGTACCATCTGGGTGCAGCTGGGCTGGCTCTACCGCGACACGATCGCCCTGCTGCGGGACTATACCGCCGAGCCGGAGCGCGACTACGTCAGGATCATCTCCGTCCACGACCTGCCCGGGCTCGAGCGGCTCTTCGCGGAACGCGGCGACCGCATCGCCGGTGTGTTCGCCGAGGTGCCGACGAATCCGCTGATCCGGACGCCCGATCTTCCCGCGCTCGCCGCGCTGGTGCGGCGCCATGGCGCCCGGCTCGTGATCGACCCAAGCGTGGTCTCGCCGTTCTGCGTCGACGTCCTTCCCTGGGCGGACGTGGTCGTCAACAGCCTGACGAAGTACGCCGCCTGCGAGGGCGACCTTCTCGCGGGGGTCGTTGCGGTCAACCCGGAGTCGCCCGACGCGGAAGCGCTCCGTGCGGCTGTGCGCCGCTGGGTGGAGCCGCCCTGCCGGGCTGACGTTGCACGGCTGGCCCGGGAGATCGGCGGCTGGGAGGATTTTCTCGCGAAGCTGGGCGCGGCGGTGCCGCGGGTCGCGGCGTTCCTGGAATCGCATCCCAAGGTGAAGCGCGTGTACTGGGCGCTCGCGCCCGATTCGCGCGCCAATTACCTGCGCCTTGCGCGAGGGCCTGCGGCACCGGGAGGCCTGCTCAGCTTCACCCTGAAGACCCCGCTGGCCCCGTTCTACGACGTCGCGCGCCTCCCCAAGGGAGCGAGCTTCGGAATGAGGGACTCCCTGCTCTGCCCCTTCTTCTATATCGCCCATTACGACCTCGTGAAGACCGAGGCCGGCCGGGCCGAACTCGCCGCCAGCGGGATCGATCCCGAGCTTGTGCGCCTGTCGGTCGGAGCCGAGCCGGTCGACGAGATCATCGCAGCCCTCGCCGACGCCCTGGGCTGATCCCGCCTTTACCGGCGGAGGCGCGCGCGCCATGCTCGCCGGGTGCCCTCTGAATCACAATTCCCGCCAGGGGCCGCCGTGCATTGCACGATCGAGCTGAAGGTCATTCCCAACGCGCCCCGCGACGAGGTGGCCGGCCGGCTCGGCGATGCCATCAAGGTGAAGCTCCGGGCGCCCGCGCTCGAAGGCCGGGCCAACGAGGCGCTCACGGAGTTCATCGCCGGGCGCCTCTCGGTGCCGCGCCGCGCGGTGATGCTGCTCCGCGGCGAAAAGTCGAGGCACAAGGTGCTCCGGATCGACGGCCTCGCCTGCGAGGAAGCCATGCGCCGTCTCGGGGTCTGACCGCGCAGGAACCTGTCGAGCTTCGTTCGCAGGTTCCTACGGTTATCCCAGCTTGCCGTCGAGGCAGTCCCGGATGATCCGCAGCAGGCGCATGGGATCGTAGGGCTTCGGGAGGAAGTTGATCCCCTCGGTGAGATCCAGATCCTTGCCGGCCATGCCGGGGCTGTAGCCGCTCGAGTAGATGATCCTGAGGGCGGCGTCGTTCACCCGCAGCCGTTGCGCGAGCTCGCGCCCCATCACGCCGCCGGGCATCACCAGGTCGGTCAGCAGGAGGTCGATCTTCCCTGAGAATCCCTTCCGGAAGGCCAGGGCCTCCACGCCCGAGTGGACGGCGTGGACCGTATAGCCGTGGGCCCGGAGAACCTTGACCACGAAGTCGCACACGCTCGCCTCGTCCTCGACGACGAGCACCGTCTCGTGTCCGCCAGGGAGCGCCTTTTCGAACGGCGATCGGGTGCCGGTCGCCACGGGGACGTGCTCGCTCCTGGGAATGAAAATATGGAACGTGGCCCCCTTGCCCACCTCGCTCTCGACGTCGATCCATCCCGAATGCTGCTTGGCGATGCCGTAGACGGTCGCCAGCCCCAGGCCTGTGCCCTTGCCCACCGGCTTGGTGGTGAAGAAGGGGTCGAAGATCCGCGGAAGCAGCTCGGGAGGCATGCCGCAGCCGGTGTCGGCCACGCTCAGGCGGAGGAAGCGCCCCGGACGCGCCTCGGGGTTGTTGCTCATCACATCCTGGCCGACGGTCACGCCCCTGGCAGAGATCGACAGCCTGCCTCCCTCGGGCATCGCATCGCGGGAGTTCGCGACCAGGTTCATCAGGATCTGCTCCATCATCGCGGAATCCGCGTCGATCAGCGGGACGTTGGGGGCCACCTCCATCTTCACGTCGATATGCTCGCCGAGCATCTGGGGGAGCATGAGCGAGATGGCGGCCAGCGTGTCGTGGATGTCCATCGCCTGGATCTGCATCACCTGACGGTGGCTAAAGGCGAGCAACTGCCGGATGAGCCGGCTCGCGCGCGACGCCGCGTCGGCCACTGTCTGCAGCGCCTCGCGATCCCCTGAGTCGGAGGGTTTCTCGGCGAGAAGGAGCGAGGTATGCCCCTGGATGACCGTGAGGATGTTGTTGAAATCGTGGGCGATTCCCGCCGCCAGCTGCCCGATGGCCTCCATCTTCTGGGCCTGCCTCAACTTGGCCTCGAGCCTGAGCTGCTCGGTGATGTCGTGGATGGTGAGCAGGGCGCATGGCTCGTGGTTGAGCTCAAGCAGCTCCAGCGACAGTAGGGTGTCGCGGACCTGGCCTCCCTTGGCGAGAATCCGGCAGGGCTCCTCGCGGACGACGGCCCCGTCGCGGAACTTCCCGATGATCCGTTCGGCCTCGGCGGGCTCGGCCCAGAGACCGAGTTTGCCCGGGGCGCACCCGAGCAACTCGTCGAGAGCGTATCCAGTGAGGGCCTCGTAGGCGGGATTCGCATCGACATGAATGCCCTCATTCACCCTCAGGATCGCGACGGCGACCGGGCTCGAACGGAAGGCTTTCGCGAACCGCTCCTCTGAGGAACGCCTCGCCTCCTCGGCGCTGGTGCGGTCGCGGATCTCCCGCTTGAGCTGCTCGTTCGCAACGATGAGCTCGGCGGTGCGGTCGTCGACCCGCTTGCCAAGGTCATTCAGGCGCATCTGCAGCTGATTCTGCAGGTGCCATTTCCTGGTCAGCGCGTGGGCAAGCTGCAGCACCTCGATGTTGTCGAACGGTTTCTTGAGGATGACGAGATTATCGCTCATCCCGCTGCGGTGGATCATCTGGTCCCACGAGTAGTCGGAATGCGCGGTGCAGATGACGCATTGAAGCCTCGAATCGGCCGCCCAAAGCCGCGAGACCGTCTCCACGCCGTCCCAGCCGGGCGGCATGCGGATGTCGACGAACGCCAAGGTGTACGGTCTGCCCTCGGCGAGGGCCTGCTGGACCTTGCGAAGGCCCTCCTCTCCCTGGAAGGCCGATTCGATTTCGAAGCACGCGCCAAAGGCATTGGGCGCGTCGTCACCGAACAGCTGGGCCTTGGCGTCGGCCAGGGCGTCCTTGCGGGTGTCGTGCCTGCAAAGGATCTTCCTGAAATCCTCATGGATTGCCGGATTGTCGTCGATGATCAGGATGCGGTTGTTGGCGATGGCGCTCGTTCCGTTCATGGCGCTGGCCTTTCTGATTGGATGGGGAGATCGAGGGTGAAGACGGCTCCCTTCCCGGGACCGTCGCTGTGGACATTGAGCGAGCCTCCGAGATCCCTGGCTGAATTCGCCCCGCTGTGAAGCCCGAATCCATGGCCGTCCTTTCGAGTGGTGAATCCGTGCGAGAAGATGCGCGTAAGGTTCTCCGATGCGATGCCGATGCCGTTGTCGCTGACGTCGACCCGGATACGGTCATCGCCAACGCGTTCCACGGAGATGATGATCATCTTATCCGGACGCCCCGAGACGTCGACCGCGTATTTGGCGTTCCTGAGGAGGTTGATGAGGATCTGGATGACCTTGTGCCTGTCGGTCGTGACGAGCGGCACTTCGCTGAACCGGCGCACCACCTTGACTCCTTGGCGGGAAAAACCCGCCTCGTTCATCCGGAGGGCGTCCTCGACGAGGTGGATGATCGATACTTTCTCAAGGATTCCGGAGACGCGGGCGTAGTCCTGCTGCATCACCACAATCTCCTTGATGTGCTCGATATTGCGTCCGAGCTGCTCGTGCTCCCGCAGCAATCGCTCGTGCTCCCTGCTCAGGTGCGAGGCCAGTTGCCTGAGGAATCCTGGAATCTGGCTCCCCTTCGGGTCGCTTGCGAGGTATTCCGGCAGATCGGCGGCGTGCGCCTCCATGAGATCGACGACGCGGACGAGGCTCGCCACCTCGGAGTCGCGAATCGTCTCCCGCGCGAGCGTGGCCGACACATTGACGCTGTTGAGCACGTTGCCGACGTTGTGCAGGACCCCGGTTGCCACCTCGGCCATGCCCGCCCTGTGGGAGGCTTCGATGAGCTTCTGCTGGGCCTCGGCAAGGGCTGCGTGCGCCTTTTCCTTCTCGGCCATCTGCCGGCTCAGCTCGCTCGTGCGCTCGCTGACGCGCAGCTCGAGGGTTTCCTTCGCCTCGACGAGCGCATCCTGCGTCCGCTTCCGGACCACGGCGGCTCCCAGCATGTCGGCCGCGGCTCGCAGGCTGTCGCGCTCGGCATTGGTCCACACGCGATTCACCGCGCAGTCGTCGAGAGCGAGCGTCCCCCAGCATGTCTCCTCGAACATGATCGGGATGAGCAGCTCGGACTGGATCCCTCTCTTGAGAAAATAGGCGCGCGCGGGGTTTTCCATCGACCGGGTCTCCAGCGCGAGCGTCTCCCCCCGCCGCAGCGCGCCGATCCAGCCGCGCGCCACCGAGCCCGCGACCGGCCTGATCTCCTCTGGAAAACCGGCCTCCAGCCGTGGGGCGCCCGCCGCCAGCCACTCGTAGGAGACCGTCACCGGGAGCTGTGTCCCGATGTCAGGGCGGTTCTCATAGATACGGATCGCGCTGACCCCTGTCGCCTCGCCGAGCTTCGCCATCACCGCGCCGATCACACTCTCCCAATCGGGCCGGCTCAGGAATTTCTCCGCCGCGAAGCGGACCGCCTGCAGAATCCGGTCCCTCCTTAGGAGCGCCTCGGTCATCGTGTTGACCGAGCCCGCGAGGCTCCCGAGCTCGTCGCGCCGGGCGATCTCGGCCCGCGCGGACAGATCGCCGTCGGCCACGTTCTGGACGACGGCGCGAAGCCTGAGGATCGGCCTGACGATCTGGATGGCGTGGGCGACCGAAGCCCCGAGGCTCAGAAGCATGCATCCCACCGCCAACAGGATCGTGCGGCGGACCAGGGCCGCGACGCTCGCGTCATAATCCTTGAGCGAGAGGCCCACATGGATCCATCCCCATTCGATGCCGGAGTAGCCGAACGGCTGCGCGTAATGGTAGAACCGCTTGTTGAAGAGCGGCACCACCTCGATTCCGCCGAAAGCCTCGCGCTTGTCCGGTCTCCATTCCTTCCCGGCACGCTCCTCCGCGCGCCAGTGGTTGCGCTCGCTGACCAGCGAAAATCCGTCATTCTTCGTGATGACGAGGAAAGCGAGCGACTCATCGCCGTTGAGCATCTCCTTGCAGTGGTCGACGACAGTGCTGTAGTCCTCGTTCACCACCGCCGAAGCCGTCACGTCGCGGAGGGAGACGGCCACGCCGCGCGCCTTGGAGTCGAGGTTCTTGAGGAAAGTGCTCCTTTCCAGCGGGAGAATGGCGATGACGAAAACCGCGAGGGTCGTGCTGGCGACAAGCCACGAGAGCAGGGTCAACTTCGCCATGATGCTGAGGTTCCGCCGCTTCATGGCACAAACGCCCCGCGCTCCCCGTCGCGGACGATCGGACTGCGGGCGATGCCGGCCTTCCCGGGAACGGCAGCAAGGGATTCGCCGGCTGGAGCTGCCGGCTCCGCCGGAAGAGACGCCGACGGCGCCGACAGCGCGGCCCCGGAGAGGCGCGCATGGACGCGGGCGTAGTCCCGGATCAGATCCCGGGTGGCCTGGAGATCCCGGGGCGTCAGTTTCCTTATGGCGTCGCCCTGAAACACCGTGAGCACCTGCCGGCCGGCCATGTCCTTGTGGAGGCCGAGCATGGCCTTCTCGATCTGGTCGCGGATGGTGCGGTCAAAGCCGCTGCGGAAGAAGAATACCGCCGGCACCACCAGAGCCGAGGTGGCCACCACGCGGAGATCGTGCCGGATCTGAGGATTCAGCTCACCCGAAAGCTCCAGTGCCCTTGCAGTGACGATTCCCGCGGCTGCCTGGTCGAAAAACACCTGCAGGACCGCCTTCGACGGACTGTCGCAGGAGATCACGCGCGAGAAGAAGCGATCGGCCCCGGGCAGGGATTCGCTCGCCAGCAGGACCTCGAGCCACAGCGGAGCAAGGCCCGTCCGTGAAGTCGCCTGCAGCGCAAGCTTCCTCCCCCGCATTCCGGCAACGGAGCTGATCCCGGCGTCCCGGTGCACGATCAGCACATACTGCTCGGTGATCGAGTCCTCCTTCACCATTGCGTAGACGGCATCGGGAGCGAACTCGGCCTCGATGCCCAGGAATTGTTCGGTGAGCATCGAAGCCGCGTCGATGTTCCCGCTCCGCAGCGCCGCCTCCAGCTCCCGGTTCGATGCGAAGAGGAAGGGGACGGCCTCAAGGTGCGACTCCCGCAACCCCAGGACCTTTCTCGCCCAAAGATCGATCGCCGCACGCGCGTCGTTGCGGTTCAGGCCCCGCCAGCTGTCGGGCGAGATTCCGAATCGCACCTGGCCCGGCTTCGCGGCGCCGCCAGGCCCGCCAGCGCCAAGCCCCGTCGCAGCGGCACTGCAAAAGACGACCGCTGCAGCCAGGCCGAGGCGGCCGAAATGCCGCCGAAGGCTCAATGCCGCCGATTCAGGGCTCCGGCCCATTTTTCCTCTCCTCCGTTTTCGCCGGGCAGAGCCTGTGATGCCTTTCGAGAAGCTCGAAGGCGCTGTCGAGGCACGAGATTCCCCTCTGGACGAAGTCACCGCACTGGAAAAGCGCCATGAACTGCTCGCCCGCCGGCCGGGAGCTCAATGCCGAAAGCTCGGCGATGAGCTTCTCCCGGTTGGGCGAGGCATAGTCCTTCCGGAAGCAAAAAACGGTCGGCACGACGGCCGGAGAAGTGGCGAGGATCCGCAGCTCGCGACCGACCTGGGGATTCAGCTCCGACATGGTATCAAGGCCGTTTCTCGTGATGAGGCACGCATCCGCCTGCCGGAAGAACACGGGAAGAACAGCCCGCGCCAGCTTTGGGCAGGCCGTGATCTGGCTGAAAGCCGACTCCGGCCCCGGCATGCGGGCCTCCGCAAGCAATATCTCCAGCCAGATCATGGCGATGCTTGTGCGCGGGCTCTGGAAGACGGTCAGCGAGCGGCCCAGGAGGTCCTCGAGGCGGGCGATCTCGCTGTCCTTGCGCACCATCAGAAGGTATTCCTCGGTTAGCTTTCCATTGACGGTGGCGGCGATGATCGGAGACGGCGAGAGCATCCTGCGGTGCCTCCAATACTCCTCCGCGGTCATTGTGACGCAGTCGACGAGTCCTCTGAGCAGCGCCTGTTCGGTGCCGTCGTCCCCGCTGAGGACTGCGGCCTCCGGATCGACCGGGATGCCCCGGTCCCGGCCCAGCATCTGGGCCCATATGCGGACTGCGGCGGCGGCATCGCTCTCGTTCACGCTCGAGAACATCTGGCTCGTAAAAGCGACGCGCAGCGGAAGAACCGGCTTCTCCGGCGGGGACGGCGCCTCGGCGCGGAGCAGGGCGGCCGCCAGCAGGCCCGTGAATGCCATGAGGGCAGCAGCGCCCCGGCATCGCTCAAAAGGACGGGGCGGCGGGAATGGAGGCCCGGCCCTCATTTGCCTTCCAATTGGTTCAGGATCTCGGTTCCCACGAGCAGGTCGAGCCGCGATCGCAAGGCGACGTGGTCATAGCAGGTCTTGTAGTGCTGCGCGCACATGAAGGCCTCCATCAGCTGCGCACGGATCACCTTCTCGGTCTCCACAAGCTCGTTCTGGTAGGCGCGGGTGTTGAGCTCGCGGTTCTCCCGGGAGGCGGTCATCGCGTCATGCGTCGCCTGGTAGGATTTCTCGGCGGCGCCGAGCCCGAGGAAGACATCCCTGATCTGGAGTCCGATCCCCTCCTTGAGGAGCAACTGCTCGCTCCTGATCTTGTTCACGCGGGCGCGGGCCTCGGCGACCTTGCTGCGGGTGAAGTTGCCGTCGAAGAGGGGAAGCTCCATGCCGAGGCTGAGGGTCCAGCCTTCCTTGTTCCGGTCGGTGGCAATCCCGGCGTCATAGCCGTTCCACCAGCGGTGCAGCTCGCCGGTCACCGCGATCTTCGGATAGTGGCCGCTCTTCGCGGTGCGCACGGCGCCCTCGGCGGCGCGGAGCCCCGCCTCCACCTTGGTCCAATCGGGGCTGAATCGGTACGCCTCGCCCACCAAGGCCTCGAGGTTCGCGCCGACGGCGGCGTAGGGGATCTCCTTGTCCGCGGGAGCAATGCTCGCATTCCAGGGCTGCCCGGCCGAGTTCGCCAGCGCGGCCTGGGCCATCGCCTCGTTCTTCTCGAGCAGCGCGACCATCGACCGCAGCGATTCCACCATCACCTTGTTATCCAGATAATCGGTCTTCTTGACCTTTCCCGAGCCTCCCTCCTTGTACATCGCCTCCGTCAGCTCGAGAGTAGCCTCCATGCGCGCGAGCGTATCCGATCCTACCTGACGCAGCTGCCGCGCCAGCACGGCCCCGTAGTAGTACCGCTTGACGGTGTCGGCGATCTCCAGGTCCGTCCGGCGGGCTTCCTCTCTCATCATGTCCACAAGGCCCCTGCCCTGCTCGCGGTAGCCCCTGCGCATGCCTCCATCGTAGAGGAGCCACGTGGCGTCCAGCGAGCCGATCGTGGAATCTCTCTCCATCAGCTTCACGTCCTGCGCGGGAATAGAAAGCGTCTGCGCGGCCGTCGTTACGGTCTGGGCCGGCGTGCTCACAGGCAGCTGCACGGCGGTCGAGCCGAGGACGCCGGCGGGAATCGTGATCAGCGCGGTGCCCGCCGGGATCGTTGTCGTCTGCGCCGGCACCGCCATCTCACTCGCGGGGAAAAGAAAGTCGGGCGTCTCGTCCATCCGACGGAAGGCGAATTTCAGCCCCACCTGGGGCCAGTACCCGGCAAGCGCCTGGCGATGCTGGGCCTCCGCGACGGCGACCGCGAACCTCGACGCAGGCCGTCGGTGACTGTTCTGCATCGCCGAGGAAAGGCACTCATCGAGGGTCATCTCCCGGACGGCCTCAACCTTGACAGCAACACGCCCGAGCGTGTCGGCACCCATGGCGGCGGTTTGAAACGACAAATAGACCACCATCCCCATCGGGATCAAAATCGCCGAGAAGGGGTGCAGGCGAGTCCTGTAGTTCATCTTCGCAGTTACGCTATCGGTTTTTGATGGGGCGACTTGACCAATATCACGCACACTCCGGGGGCTTGGGCCCCGTGCTGGATAAGTTTCGGAAGCTGCCAGACAATAGATCTTTATAGCACAATCGCGAATCCGTCAAGATTCTGCGCCAGGGAATCTCCATCCTTGATGGTTCCATGACCCCGATGGCGCGATTTCGGTCTCGTTCCAGAACTCTGTGTCTCTAAGCTGGTTCCATGCGCATTACGCTGGTTCTTGCAGCCGCGGTGGCGATCGCCGCCGCATTGATCCTGATCGGAATCTCGATTTTCAAGTCCCGCCAGGCGCGCGTCGCGGACCAGTCCCCGCTCTGGGCGACTGCCTCAGCACCTAGGTTGAGCGACGAGGAGGCCGCGATCATTGCCGCGAAATATCCGACCGCGCAGGCATCCGCCTCGGGCCTCCGGTACGTCGTGCGCTCTCCCGGGATCGGCGACGCGAAGCCGCGCCCGGGACAGCTTCTGACCGTGAACTATGAGGGAAGGCTCCTGCGCGATGGCGCGAAGTTCGACAGCAGCTTCGACAGGCGCGAGCCGTTCACCTTCGCGGTCGGAATGGGCAAGGTCATCCGCGGATGGGATGAGGCGCTCGCCGACATGAAGCGCGGCGAGCGGCGCACCATCATTGTCCCGTGGTGGCTTGGCTACGGCGAGCGCGGCGCGCCGCCGAGGATCCCGGCGCGTGCCTCGCTCATCTTCGAGATCGAGCTCATCGACATGAACTGAGCCGCCTCCCGGGGAGCCCTGGTTCAGAGGCAAAGGAGCCGGGCCCTCAGCGAGTCCGGCTCCGCAGGCAGTCATCAATTGACGGCAATCTTGCGCGGCTTGACCGACTCGGTCTTCGGAAGGGAGACCCTCAGGACGCCGTCCTTGATCTCGGCATGAATGCGCTCCACATCGATCGTGTTGTCATGCTGCAGGACGAGCTCAAAGGGGGCGTCGGCCGACTCGCGGTGAAGTGTCGCCCAGCCGGCGGGCGCCTTCCATTCGCGCCGGCCGCGGACCGTGATCAGGCCCTCCTCGGCGGTGAATTCAAGGCCGCTCTTCGAGACGCCCGGCAGGTGGACCTGCAGGCCCCAGGCGTCGCCGGCTTCCTTGAGTTCGTAAAAGGGGCGCAGGGATGGCTCGGCGCCGGATTCACCCTCGGTGTCACGGGGCGCGGCGTTGCGGTTCAGGGACGGGACGAGATTTCGAAACAGGGACATGGTGGAACCTCCTGAAAGATGTTTTTCGGTTGCGTGGATGCCGGGACGCTCAGTTGACGGCCACGGTGATCTTCTTCGGCTTTGCGATTTCGAGCTTCGGAAGCGTCACCGTGAGGACGCCGTTCTCGTACGCGGCGCTGACCTTGTCGGCCTGCGCGGCGTCGGGGATGGCGATCGATCGGTTGAAAGCAAAAGTGGTCTCGGCCTTGTCGCCTGCGGCAGAGCTCTTGCGGGTGGCGCCGATGGTCAGAACGCCGTCGGCCATCTCCACGCTGATGTCGTCGCGGTTCACGCCGGGCAGTTCCGCGCGGACGTAGGTGTTGTCCTTGTCCTCATACATATCGACGGGGAACTGACGGTCGAACGACGGCATGCCGAAGCCCGCCAGCGCGGTTTCGAACCAGCGATCGAGCTCGCCCTCCAGTCCCGACCACGGGCTGCGGGCCGAAAAACCGAGGGAAGGAAGGCAGCTCGAAACGCGGGGATAGGTGTATTGGATGATGCTGTTCATGGTGATTTGGCTCCTGCAGATTGGTTGATTGCGGATTGTATCTATGACTGCCCCCTTATAGCTGGCCCGATGCCGGGCCGGGGGCTGCCGCAAGTGGCCTCGGAGCCGGCACTTGGCTTCGGCCGCCGATAGCTGGGCGAGCCAGGATCTCCCGCGGTGTGCCGCCCCACTGGGAAAATCCGTCCCACGGGCGCATCCCCTGCGGATGATGACGGAAAAAACCGTGTTCACGGCTGGCCAAGTGTGCTTACCCTGCCAGCTTTCCCGCATGCCCTACGATTTTGACACCCCGGTCGAACGCCGGGGGACCGATTCACAAAAATGGCAGCGCTATGCCGGGCGCGACGTGCTTCCCCTGTGGGTGGCCGACATGGACTTCCGCTCCCCGCCGGAGGTGATCGACGCGTTGCACGCCCGGGTCGATCACGGGGTGTTCGGCTACGCGAGACCCGTGCACTCGACCATCGATGCGGTGGTCGGCGCCATGCGAGAGCGGTACGGCTGGGACATCGATCCGGAATGGCTGGTGTGGCTGCCCGGGCTCGTGGTGGGGCTGAACGTCGTCGCACGGGCCTTCGCCCGGCCGCACGAGGCGGTGCTCTGCCACACGCCGGTGTATCCGCCATTCATGACGGCTCCCGCGCACCAGGAGCGCCTGGTGCGCACCGTCCCGCTGCTGCCGCCCGCCGCGGGCCGGCCCGGCTGGGAGATCGACTGGGAGGCCACGGAACGGGCGGTGACGCCGGCGACCCGCATCTTCTTCCTGTGCAATCCGCACAACCCGGTGGGGCGCGTCTTCCGCAGGGAGGAGCTCGAGAGGCTCGCCGAGTTCTGCCTGCGGCACGATCTCACGCTCTGCTCCGACGAGATCCATTGCGACCTGATCCTCGACGGCATGCGCCACATCCCCACCGGCATGCTCGGCGGGGAGATCGCGCAGCGGACCATCACGCTGATGGCTCCGAGCAAGACCTACAACGTCCCGGGATTCGGCACCTCGCTCGCGATCATCCCCGACGCCGGCCGCAGGAGGCGCTTTGCCGCGGCCTCCGCAGGGATCGTGGCCGAGGTGAACTGCCTCGGATACGCCGCCTGCGAGGCCGCCTACGGCCGCGGCGAGCCCTGGCGCCAGGCCCTTCTGGCGTACCTCCGGGGCAACCGCGACCTGCTGGCCGGCTTCGCCGCCCGCGAGCTTCCGGGGGTGCGCATCGAGGCCCCGATCGAGGCCACCTACCTGGCGTGGCTCGACGTCTCGGCCCTCGGCCTGGCGGATCCCGTCGCCCATTTTGAAAACCACGGCGTGGGCCTCTCCGACGGCAGGTTCTTCGGCGCCGCGCCGGGGACCCACGTGCGGCTCAATTTCGGCTGCCCGCGCTCCGTGCTCGCCGAGGCCCTGTCCCGGATGAAGCGCGCCGTCGCCGCGCGCTGAAGCCGCCCCGCTCCCCAGCCATGCGCATCGGCCCGCACGAGCTTGAGTCGAACCTCTGCCTGTCTCCACTGGCTGGGTACACGAACCTGCCGATGCGGCTGACGGTCCGCGAGCTCGGCGGCCTCGGCTGGGCGACGACCGACCTCATCAACGCGCGCTCGCTCATCGAGAGAACGCCCCGGGCCCTCGAGCTTGCTCGCACCTGCGCCGCCGACCAGCCCCTCGCGATCCAGCTTTTCGGAAACGTGCCCGGCGAGATGCGCGAGGCGGCCGTGATCGCCGAGTCGCTCGGCGCCGCCGCAATCGACGTCAATATGGGCTGCCCTGCGCGCAAGGTCGTCCGGACGGGCGGGGGCTCGGCCATGATGACCGGGCTCGACCGGACCGCCGACCTCGTCCACGGCATGGTCGAGGCCGTGAGGATCCCCGTCACCGCGAAGATGCGCCTCGGCTGGGACAGCGAGAACCTGACGGCGCCCGACCTCGCGCGGGCGCTCGAGGAGGCCGGGGTCGCCGCGGTCTTTGTGCACGGGCGCACCCGCGCCCAGGGATTCAGCGGGACGGTGAGCCTCGCGGGCATCCGCGCCGTCGTCGGCGCCGTCCGCGGGATCCCGGTGATCGGCAACGGCGATGTCACGACTCCCGAGGCCGCCAGGCACATGCTCGACGCGACCGGATGCGCGGGGGTGAGCGTCGGGCGCGGCGCGTTCTACAATCCCTGGATCTTCCGGCAGACCCTGCACTACCTGCGGACGGGCGAGCTGCCTTCCGAGCCGCCGTTCTCGGAACGCATCGGCGTCATGCGCCGCCATCTCGACCGGATGATCGACATCTTCGGCGAGGAGACCGGCTGCCGCCTGTTCCGGAAGGCGGCCGTCTCCTACGCGCGCCGGTTCGGGCCCGCGGTGGAGTTTCGCCGGCGGATCTCCGGGCTGCGCACGCGCGCCGATTTCGCCGAGGCGCTCAAGTCCTACCTCGCCTGGAGGGCCCGGTTCTGCGACGAGCGCGGGGAACTGCTCCCGCGGTACCAGCCGCCGAGGCTTGTCGCGTCGTTCATGAGGGAGGAGCCGGCAGCGGCGCCGATCCGCGTGCCCAAGGGCCCGGTCGACCGGTGGTGAGGCGCGGAACGCGCCGCCGATTGCGGGTTGCGAGCGGCGCATAAAGCGCCATCTATGATCTGCCTCCCACGGCAGGAATCCGCCCACCCACCCCAGCATGTCCCATTTCTGGCAGCTCATCCTCGGCACGGTCATCGCGCTCCTCCCGGTCATCAATCCGGTCGCGTCGGCGCCCGTGCTCCTCGCGATCACCGAAGGCGACACCGAGGAGCGCCGCAACGCCCAGGTTCGCCGCGGGTGCATCTACATGGTGATGATCCTCGTCGCCTTCCTCTTCGGAGGCACCTTCATCATCCGATTCTTCGGAATCTCCATCCCCGGCATCCGCATCGCCGGCGGCCTGCTCGTCTCGGGCATCGCACTGGGGATGATGTCGTCAGTCCATGAGGACGTCGACGAGCGCAAGCGCCGGGAGGAGGCCCGGGCGAAGCGCGATATTTCGTTCTCGCCGCTGGCCATGCCGATGTTGAGCGGGCCCGGCTCGATCGCGCTGACGATCGGTTTCACCTCGCTGGCGCGCGGATGGTCCGACTATCTGGCGATCATCCTGGCGATCCTGATCGTCGCCGTCATCAGTTACGTGACGCTCCGGCTCTCCGCGCGCATGGTGCGGTTGATCGGCTCCAACGGGATGAACGCGCTCACGAAATTCATGGGGTTCCTGCTTCTCTGCATCGGCGTGCAGTTCATCGTCAACGGCGCGGTCGCCGTCGCCTCGGATCCCGCGATGTGGCATGCGATCCGCGCGGGGCTCAATCACTGAGCCCCGGAGGAGAGGCCGTGCCGGGGCTCAGAAACGGCGCCGGAGAACCGCGCCCGTCGAATCCTTGAAGATGATCTCCCCGGTGGCCGCGTCGAGGCCGACGAACACGACTCCGAGCGTGGGCTCCATCACATCGCCCGGGCGGAGGGTCAGCCCCCCGATGAAAAGGCGCGGCGGGGGCCCGGCACGGACACCGCCGATCTTGAGATGATCGACATAGGCGCGGAATTGGAGGCTCGGTCCCGCATCCGCGGGAGGTTTCGATATTTCGCGGGCAGGCGGCGTGGGAGCCGCCTGGGCTTCGGCAGGCGCAGGCCCCCCTGAGGGTTTCGGTGCAGCGGGCGGTTGCGCGACAGGCGCGGGTGTCGTCTTTCCGGCAGCCGGCCCGGAAGACGAGGCAGGCTGGGCTGCGGGAACCGGTTTCGGCGCGGCAGGTGCAGGCTTGGGTGGCGCGGCCGGCTTCGCCTTCGGCGGAGGCGGTTTCGGCGCGGCAGTGAACTTCAGATAGGCCACCGCGCCGGCGGCAAGAAGGATGATGCCCGCAATCGCCGGCACAGCGAAGCGCGGCATCTTCCGGGCCTTGGGCGCAGGAGCAGCCTTCTTGAGGCCGGAGGGCGGAGGGGGCGCAGCAGTGACGGCAGTAGGGATGGGAATCGGTGGAAGGGAGGCGGAGCTCTTCGCGGAGGACTCCGCGGGAGGATTCTCCGGCGCCGTCTGGGCCGGGGCGGCCTGGGCTCCCCCGCGCGGCTTCAATTTGAATTTGGTGACTCCCTCGGCCTTCCCATCGGAGGCGGGTTCCTCCGGCTCGGCTGCGGCCGGCGTCTCGGGAGCAGCGGATGCCGCAGACGAAATCGGCGGGAGCTCTTCTCCCGGGGCCGCAACCGGAGCATTCATGGGCTCGGCGGCCTGGGAAGGAGCGGGCGCAGCTTCGGAAGCCGGCTCGGATTCGGCCGGCTTGATCGTGATTCGGGGCTTGAGCTTCACCGAGGGCTGGGCGGCCGCCGGTTGTTCGGCGGTTCCCGGCTCGGGAACAGCGGCAGCGGGGGGGGGCGCCGGAGAGGCTGGAGCCTGGCCAGGAGTCTTGTCGGAGCGCAGCTTCAGCTTCAGACGGGGTTCGTTCTGAGACCCGGACTCGTCGCTCATATCCGTGATTTAGCAATTACTGCGCATAACGAAACCAAAAAGATGCGCTCGCGATCCAGGGAACGTTTCTCCAATACCGATGCTCTCAACTACATGATGAAAACCCTGGCACACGCCGTCCTCATTCTCGCACTCGTCCTCGCTGGAGGCTGCAGTACCCTCCACTCCCTCCGCTCCTTCCATCTTTCTTCGCTCTACTTTTGGAAGTCGAAGCCGAAGCCTGAGGCGGAGCTGCACCCGGCGACCGCCGTCGAGAAGGAGTACCACGACCGCTGGGTGGACAAGCGCATGCACGAGCTGATGGCGGCCGGTACCGCGAAGACCGAGACCGAGGCCCGCGCGATGGCGTCTGAGGAATTCGAGAAGCTATACCCCTTCATCCACCCGAAGACCGCCGAAGCGACCCGCTGACGGACGGCTCTTGGGGCCCCAGGCACGCGACCGCATGGATCTCGGGAAGGCTATTCCCGCCGGAATCACTCCTTGCCGAACGACAACAGCTCCATCTCGAAAATGAGCGTGGCGCGGCGGGGAATTCCGCGAGTCGGATCGCCGCGCGTTCCGTAGCCCAACTCATAGGGAACGATGATCAGGCGCTTTTCGCCGACCTGCATCTGCTTGATGGCCTCCTCCCAGCCGGGGATGAGCTCGTCCCGCCCGACGCGGATCTTGAACGGCTGCTTGGGGTCGAGCTCCTGGCTGAATACCTTCCCGTCGAGCAGGCTGCCTTTGTAGAGCACCGAGACCACGTCGCCGGGCTTCGGCCTTGCGTCTCCGTGCCCTGCCTTGAGGATGACGTAGCGCAGGCACGTGGCCGTCTTGACCGCATTGGGCCAGGTCTTCTCGACGAAGCTTCGGTCCTCCCAGGATAGCTTCTCGCGCTGCGCGCGCAGCGGCGCGGCGGCGAACAGGGCAAGGGATAGAGACAACCAAAAAGCGGGGCGCATGGATAGGCAGTCTTGATTTAGGGCGGCTGATGTAAAGACCGCATCGCGCCCGCCGTGTGCCGTCGGAATGCGCACCCACGAAAAAGGCGAAGCCCGGCAGGGCTTCGCCTCGGAAAGGGTCCTCGGAACTGAGGATTAGTAACGGCGATTGCCGCCGCCACCGCCGAACGAGCGGCCGCCGCCGCCGCCACCGCCGAACGAGCGGCCGCCGCCACCGCCACCGCCGAACGAGCGGCCGCCACCCTCTTCCTTCGGGCGGGCCTCGTTAACCGTGAGGTCACGACCGCCAATGTTCTTCCCATTGACCCCGGCGATGGCAGCCTTTGCCTCGGCATCGGAGCCCATCGTCACAAACGCGAATCCGCGGGAACGGCCACTGAACTTATCCATAGCGATGAACACTTCAGCCACAGCGCCGAACGGCGTGAAAGCTTCACGCAGCTCGCTCTCAGTCGTGCTGAAAGGCAGATTACCGACATACAACTTCGAACCCATGATGATAATCCTTCGATCTACCGGTAGTAGTTCACGGACTGTTCCCGATCACCGGGTTTCAAATCATCACCGGGCCCCTTGCCCGCTTGATAATCCACCATATCTCGTAACCTAACAGGGTCTATCTAGGAAAGACCGCACAAATCACCGGCTTTGGGGGAGAACGCAAGCAATTCCTTTACCCCCTCCTCATTCCCCGGTCGCCCATGACCTGATCGTTGGGTGGGTTGCGATCATTGCAAGTGCCTTACTTAGCAACATTTTACCTGGCTCCATCCGGTGCCAAGGAGAGGCTCCCGACGGATGGGGAAGCGGAATGACGTCCGCCTCCCAGCCCCGGTGATTGATCCGGAACGAATGCCCGATCATGTCGACAAGCGGCCGGTCCTCCATGAACTGGCGCATGGCGAGCTTGCCCACCGGGATAACGAGCTGCGGCTTCAGAAGCTCGAACTCGCGATCAAGCCATTGCGAGCAACAGGCGATCTCGCTGTCGTCGGGCACGCGGTCGCCCCCCTGCGGCTTCTTCCCGGGAAAACAACGGCAGACCGCAGCAAAATAGACCCGGTCGCGGGTGTCGTCCTCGGTCCATCCGGTCGCAGACTCGAACCATTTGAAGAGCGTCTTCCCGGCCGTCCACGCAAACGGGCGGCCCAGTTTCGGCTCCTTGTCCCCTGGCGCCTGGCCGACCAGCAGGATCCTGCTGGCCACGGGGCGGCCGACGACCACCGGGCGCTGCATCTTCCGGCAGAGGGCGCATTGCCGCAATGCGTCGAGGTGACGCTCGATCTCCCCTCGAGTCGCCATGCGCATGCTCATATCTCGAACCTTGCCCTGATATCCTCCGGGATCGCCACGGCGCGGCCGGTCGAAAGCTGAACCAGTTTGTAGCTGGCCTCTCCCTGGAAGCAGCGCTTGCGGGCCGGCAACCGGTCGATCTCAAAGCACACGCGGGCGGTGTCGGGGCCCGGGATGTCCTCGATCCACGTGCGCACGATGAACCGGTCGCCCATCATCAGCGGCCTCAGGAACTCCATCCTCGTCGAGAACAGGAACCAGCCAAGGCCCCGTTTGATGTACTCCTCCCAGGCCATGCCGTAGCAGCGGCCCATCTGGTCGACGCGGGCCGCCAGGACGTAGTCCATGTACCGGCTGCTGTGCACATGCTGGAACATGTCGATGTCGTCGGGCCGCACCTGCAGTTCGGTCTCGAATCTTGAATGGACGTTCATGAAAGGAAAGTCGCGCGCGGCCCTCAGCCCAGCAGCCGGTCGATGAGCCGCCGGTCGCGCTTGGTCGGCCGGCCGGATCCTCGCGCGCGGGCGAGAAACTGCTGCACGCGCGCAACGCGCGCCTTTTCGAATTCCGCCGGAGGCGTGAGCTCCTCGCAATAGCGCGGCACCTGCCCCGCCCCTACCCGCGACCGGGCGATCCCGATCACCCTCAGCGTCCGGTGCACCAGTCCCTGCTGCACCTCCACCGTCTCCCCGCAGCGCACTTCGCGCGACGGCTTGGCCGGCTGCGCATTCACCGACACGCTCCCGGCGCGGCAGGCATCGGTCGCCAGGCTGCGCGTCTTGAACAGGCGCACAGCCCAGAGCCATTTGTCGATGCGTTGCTCTTCGGTGGTGATCAGCACGAGAGGACCGCCCGCGAGACGCGGGCGTGCCCAACACCTAGCCGCCATCCGTTGCCACGCAACGGATTTTGTCAGAAAGGCCGCCGCCGGGCTTTATTTTGACGCCGGTTTCTCCGGTCTGCAGGCCTTGTGCAGCCAGTCGCGGAGCAGGTCCTTCTCGTAGTGCAGCGGATCGTTCGTGAACAGCGACAGCCGGACCATGAACCCGAGATCGCGCAGCTTCTCCTTCCCCTCGCCGAGCACCTTGCCGTCGGCGCCCGTGAGCTTGTACTCGACGTCGAACCGGGGCGGATAGATGTCCTTCACGATCCGGACATCCATCAGTTCGAATCGGTGCTGCGGTTCGAAATCGCCGGCGAGATCGATCTCCGTGAACTTGATCTCAATGGCTTGTCCGGGGGCGAGGTAGCTTGACGCGGTATCCGTGACGAAGCGCTTGATATCGTCGAGGATCGCTTCCTGCCCTTTGTCAGTCGGGACGAAAGAGTCCTTGATATCGAAGAAATTCTCAGGGTGGTCGAATACAACGCTCACCTTGGAAGGAGCCGGTTTGGTGGCATCGGCCGCAGCGAAAAGCCCGGCGCCGGAGAGCATCGGCAGCAGCGTGCAGAGAATGATGAGCTTGCGAATCATGGCGTTTCCTTTGTTCGAACGGCAACCGATCGCGCTTTCAGCTCTGATGAACGGGGACCTCTCCGGCCACCGCCGAGATGGTGGTTGCCTCATGGATTCCGGAAAAGCCTCGGAAAGTTGTTTTCATGGCAACAGAAGCATAGACGTATCATAACCAATCCGGTTTCCTTGGCGAGCGCTCCGTCAGATTCCGAGCGAGTACTGCCCGGAGCCTCCTCTAGGGGCCGGTTCGATGCATTCCGGATCGTCATTGCAGAGGTGGTTTACCCGCCGGGTGATGCGCACCGCTTCGAGCGCTGCGTCCGGACAGGGTTTCAGGAGCGGGGAAAGGTCCGCCGATTCCGTCAGTTGCGGGTCCAGCCAGCGGTCGACTTCCTCCGGCGAGAGAATCGCCGGCATCCGATCGTGGATCGGCTTGATGAGATCGTTGGCCCGCGTGGTGATAATCGCACACGTGCCTGAAAGTTCCTCCGGTGAGCCCGGCAGGCTCTCCTCCCAGAGGCCGGCCAGCGCGAGGGGCTGGCCGTCCGGCCTTCGAAGCAAGTGGGGCTGCCGCCGGCCATCCTCGTCCGTCCACTCAAAAAATCCTCCGGCCGGGATGACGCAGCGCCTGAGCCGAAATGCTCCGCGGAATGCGGGCCGTGTTGCCAGCGTCTCGGCCCGCGCATTGGCCGGGGTGCGGGCTGGGCCGACATCCTCAGTGCGCGTCCACGGAAAAACCAGACCCCATTGTAAGAGAACGGTTTCCCTAAATTTCTCACCGCCGCCAACCGCGCCTTTCACTGCCGGCACAGCCGAGCCCGGAGCGATGTTGTACCGGCTCTTCCAACCGACTGCACATGCCACCCCAAGGCTTGCTGCAAGGGCCTCCAACACCTCCTTTTGCAGGACATAGCGGTAGCACATAGGCGGATCCTAGCCGAGTTTCCTACCGAGGGAACCCCGAAAGTCGTCCCACCCCGTCCTTGACACTCCTTGACGGGTCCGGTCACCTTTACCCTCTTTTTTCGCCAAGATCATGCAACCTACATTCCGCCCCCACCGCAAAAAGCGCGCGCGCCAAATCGGTTTTCGCGCCCGCATCGCCACCAAGAGCGGTCGCAAGGTCATCGCCGCACGCCGCCGCAAAGGCCGCAAGCGCCTGACCGTCGTCTGAGCGCGACCGCGGCTCTCCCCTCCGTGCCTGAGGCCAGTCTGTCCCCTCAACGGTCGGCCCCGCCGTCCTCGATGCGCTTTCGCAAGGGGCAACGGCTTCGCCGCCAGCTGGATTTCCGTCGCATGAGGGAACAGGGCCGCCGGCTTGATGTGGGTCCGTTCACGCTCTGGTGGCGCCCGCAGGACGTCGGCGCCGCGACAACGCCTCGCGTCGGAGTCGTTGCGTCGACCGCCGCGATCGGCCATGCGGTGCGCCGCAATTCGGCGAAGCGCCGCCTGCGCGAGGTCTTCCGCCGCAACCAGGCGGAAATTCCCCTCGGGATCGATCTGCTGCTCGTCGCCCGGAGGTCGCTCAGCCATCTTACGTTTAGGGAGGTCGAATCGAAATTCACGGAAGCCTGCCGCCGTCTAGAGGAGACCAAGCCATGATGGACCGTCCGACACGATCGGGAACCGCCTCGCTGCCCGCGCGCGCGCTGCTCGGCCTGATCTGGCTTTACCGCCACACCGCGTCGCCCGTCCTTCCGGTCGTGCTCGGCCCGGGCGCCGGATGCCGGTTTCACCCGACCTGCTCAGTCTACGCGGCCGAGGCCGTGCGCTCCCACGGAGCCGTCATTGGCGCGTGGCTGGCCGTGCGCCGCCTGCTCAAGTGCCACCCGCTTCACAGCGGCGGCTTTGATCCCGTCCCGCCGCGGCGCCGGCCCGTTTGCCGCGCGGTCGCTCTCTCCGCGCAAGACCGCGGCTGATACGGGCGGACCTCCCTCCCCTCCCACCACCACTCTCACCAACCGCCACCTCCACACTCCGACCCGGATGGACAAAAAGAATACTCTCATCGGCGTTCTCCTGCTCGTCGCGGCATTCGGCTGCCTTTTCTTGATTCAGCGGTTCTCGCCGCCCGCGCCGCGCGCGACGCCCCCGGCGGCCCAGTCCGCCTCCCAGCCTGCCACCGTGCCGGCGGCGGCCACAGCCGCGACACCCGCCTCCACGTCGACGTTCGCCACCGTCGCCAAGGACAACGACGCCGTCACGATCACCAGGCTTTCCAACGGATACATCGAGGTCCGGCTCACCGATTTCGGCGGCGCGATCAACGACGTCGCCTTCGCGAAGTATCCGGCCGAGCTGGGCAACCCCGCGCCCTTCGTCTTCAACCGCCTCCACGCCGATCCGATTCTCGCGTTCAGCGAGGAATCCCCGGTCGAGCTCGGGCGCAGCGCGCGTTATCAGCGCGTGTCGGCGAGCGATTCCGAGGTCGTGTACCGCCTCGTCCTCGACGGAGCGCTCGAGGTCACCCGCCGCTACTCACTTGCCTCCTCTTTGAGGGAGGATCCAAAAAGTCCCTCCGTCTACGTCATCCACCACGAGACGACGTTCCGGAACCTGGGAGGAACCGCGCGCCCGGCGCAGCCGGTCTTCTTCGCCCTCGGTACCGCCTCGCTCATCGACCAGAACGACTACGGACAATACCTCAACGTCGCCACCTACAACGGCAGCAGCGCCGACTTCTCGGCGACGGGCGATCTCGAGGGAGCCGGCTTCATCAAGCGCATGTTCGGCGGGGATCCCAATCCCAAGCCCTTCCTCAAGAAGGAAGGCCCTGTCGTGTGGGGCTCGGTCAAGAACCAGTTTTTCGCCAGCATCTTCACCGCCGACAAGCCTGGGTCCGCAGTCATCGTCCGCCGCATCGGCCTCCCGCCCTTCCCCCGCTCCCAGCAGGCCAATATCGGCCTGACCGGCTCGGAGCGCTTCGAGATGCCCGCGCTCGCCCCCGGGGCCACCGCCACGATCAACGGCAGCCTCTACATCGGCCCGAAGGAGTATCCCCGCCTCGCCAGCCTCTCGCACAACGAGGACGAGGTCATGCAGTTCAGCCGGTACCTGTTCAGCCGTGTCTTCCTGAGCGGATACGTCGCGCCGTTCATGAACACGCTCATGAACTGGACGCACCACTGGGGCCTGAGCTGGGGCCTGGCGATCGTGGTCATGACGCTCATCATCAAGACGGTGAGCCTGCCGTTCACCCTCGCGGCCTCGCGCTCGGCCAAGCGCATGCAGAAGTTCCAGCCCGAGATCCAGGCGATCCGCGAGAAGTACAAGGACAACCCGCAGAAGCTCAACGAGGCGACGCTGAAGCTTTTCAAGGAGCACAAGATCAACCCAATGGGCGGATGCCTCCCGATGCTGATCACGATGCCCCTCTTCATCGGCTTCTTCTCGATGCTCCAGAGCTCCGCCGAGCTGCGTTTCCAGAGTTTCCTCTGGGCTCCCGACCTCTCCGCCCCCGACACCGTCTGGCGCATTCCCGGGCTCGGCTTCCCGCTCAACATCATGCCGCTGCTCATGGGTGCGACAATGATCTTCCAGATGCGCCTGACGCCCCAGCCCACGGTCGACAATGCCCAGGCGAAGATGATGAAGTTCATGCCGGTGCTCTTCACCCTGTTCTGCTACAGTTTCTCCTGCGCCCTCGCCCTCTATTCGACCGTCAACGGCCTGTTCACCATCGGCCAGCAACTGGTCATCAACCGCATGAAGGACGACGAGCCGGCAACGCCGGCAGGGGCCTCTTCCGGTGGCATGAAAAACGTGACACCCGGGAAAAAGAAGGGTAGGAACTAGCCGCTCCGAACCCCACCCGGGCGGGCGTTCAAGGCCCGCGTTCAGCTCTCCCAACCGCAACCCTGAATCCGAAGGTTTATGTCCGGTCATAGCAAGTGGGCAAAAGTCAAACGCGCCAAGGCCGTCACCGATTCGCGCCGCGGCAAGATTTTCAGCCGTATCGGCCGCGAGATCACCATCGCCGCGAAGGCCGGCGGCGGCGATCCCGGGATGAACCCCCGCCTCCGCACCATCCTGCTGAAGGCCCGCGAGGCGAACATGCCTGCAGACAACATCGATCGCGCCATCAAGAAGGGCACGGGCGAGCTCGCCGGCGTCACCTATGATGAGGTCCTCTACGAAGGCTACGCCCCTGGTGGCGTCGCCGTGATCGTCCAGGTGACGACCGACAACAAGAACCGGGCCGCCTCCGAGGTCCGCAGCGTGTTCACGCGCTACGGCGGCAACCTCGCCGGCGCAGGCGCCGTCCTCTACAAGTTCGCGCACCTCGGCCAGTTTCTCATCAGCAAGGACAAGGCTACCGAGGACGCCCTCATGGAGCTCGCTCTCGACGCCGGAGCCGACGACGTGATCACCACCGAGCAGGGATTCGAGATCCGCTGCGCGGTGAAGCAGTTCGACGCCGTGATCCGCGCCCTCGAGAAGAAGGGCATCAAGCCCGACTCCGCCGAGATCGCGTACATCGCCACCCAGCCGTTTCCGATCACGTCCCTTGACGCCGCCCGCTCGCTCACGAAGCTGCAAGAGGCCCTCGAGGAGATCGACGACGTCCAGAACGTCTTCTCGAACGAGGAGATGGACGACGCCCTCAGCGAGCAGGCCAACGCCGAATGACCGGAGCGGCCGTGCAGGATCCATGACTTCGAAAACCCCGGCGGCATGCCGGGGTTTTTTGTTCCGGCACACCGCCGGAGAGACCCATGACGCAAAAATCAGTGTTCACCTGCGCGGATCTGTGTTTAGTTCTCCGGCTGCCATGAACGACGCGGAGGAGGACTCCCCGAATAAGCCCCAGGAGCCCGGCGAGGTCGGTCTCGTCGAGCCCCGCGACTTCGTCCATGCGCAGCCCTTCAGATTCGAGAGCGGGCAGGTGCTCCCCGGGTTCACCCTCCGTTATGAGACCTATGGCCGCCTCAGCGCGGCAAGGGACAACGCAGTCCTGATCTGCCACGCGCTCAGCGGCGATCACCACTGCGCGGGCATCCGTTCGCTGAAGGACCCGAAGCCGGGCTGGTGGAACAATTTCATCGGGCCCGGCAAGGCGGTCGACACCAACCGCTTTTTCGTGCTCTGCGCCAATGTGCTCGGCGGCTGCCAGGGGTCTAGCGGCCCCTCCTCCGCCGATCCGGCGACCGGGCGCCCCTTCGGGATGTCGTTCCCCTTCGTCACGATCCGCGACATGGTGCGCGCCCAGAAGCTCCTCTGCGACCACCTCGGGGTCGCCTCGCTGGCGGCGGTGATCGGCGGCTCGATGGGGGGCATGCAGGTGCTGCAGTGGGGAATTGAATACCCGGAGTTCGTCCGCCGGATGATTCCGATGGCCACCACCGCGCGCGAGAACGCCCAGGCGATCGCGTTCAACGAGGTCGGCCGCCAGGCGATCATGCAGGATCCCGAGTGGGACAACGGCGGATACGAGAAGGGCGGAGGCCCCCGCGTCGGCCTCGCCATCGCCCGGATGATGGCGCACATCACCTACCTCTCCGACGAGAGCATGGACGAGAAGTTCGGGCGGCGGCGCACCGCGACGGGCGGCGCCTCCTACACGTTCGACGTCCAGTTCGAGGTCGAGAGCTACCTGCGCCACCAGGGAGAGAGCTTCATCAACCGCTTCGACGCGAACTCCTACCTGTACATCACGCGCGCCCTCGATCACTTCGATCTCACAGCCGCCTACGGATCGCTCGAGAAGGCGTTTGCCCCGGTGAAGGCCGTGGCGCTCTGCGTCGCCTTCACCAGCGACTGGCTCTTTCCCCCCGCGCAAAACCGCGCGATCGTCCAGGCGCTCCTTCGCGCCGGCAAGCGCGCCAGCTACGCCCAGCTCGACACCCACCTCGGGCATGACTCGTTCCTTCTCGAATCCGAGGACCTCTACGCCCTAGTCCGCGGCTTCCTCGACGTCCCGGCCTCCCCATGAACAAGCTCGTCGAGAAACGCACCGTCGACATGCAGATCATCGGGGACTGGGTCGAACCCGGCAGCCGTGTGCTCGACCTGGGCTGCGGGCGCGGCGTCCTTCTGGAGTATCTCCAGCAGACCAAGGCGGTGCAAGGTCTCGGGGTCGATATGGATTTCAGGAAGATCCTCGGCTGCGTGCGCCGCGGCGTCACGGCGTACCAAGGCGACATGGAGGCGTTCATGCGCGCCTTCCCGGACCGGTTCTTCGATCGCGTCATCTGCTCGCGCACGGTCCAGGAGCTCTCCGATCCTGCCGCCGTCATCCTAGAAGCGCTTCGCGTCGCCCGATCGGTGACCGTCGGCTTTGTCAACCACGGCTACTGGGAAAACCGCCTCGACGCCTGCCTGCGGGGCCGCAAGCCGCGCAATCCCGTCTACACGACCGAGTGGTTCGAGAGCCGCCCGGCGAACCCCGTGACGATCGCCGACTTCGAGCGCTTCTGTGCGGCCAAGGGAGTCTCGGTGGCGCGGCGCGCCCTCCTCAGGGGAGACTGGCACACGCCCTGCCGTTTCCGGCCGAACCTCCTCGCCGGCTACGCCCTTTACGACCTGACGAAATAGATGCCGCGGAATGGCTGTCGCGCCCGGACGCGCGGGGAGGGGCCTACTGCTTCGCGGCGGCGCCGGGCATCGGGAGATGGAACTCCCTGAGGATCGCCTCGACCTTGCCGGCGATGTCGGACGACCGATTTCCGGGGTGCAGGCCGGCATGGCGGACCGTGCCGTCCGGGGCGATGATCGCGACGAAGGGGATGCCCTTGATGCCGTAATCCGGATTGAAGACGTGCTCCTCGCTGAAGGCGACGTCCCAAGTCATGTTCTTGGCCTTCATGAAATCAACCATGAGGGCCATCTCCTTCTCGGGATTGCCGCGGGTGTCGATGGGGTTCGGCTCAAGGTTGGCCACACGTCCCTGGATGCTGGTGACCCCGAGGAAGACGACCGGCGCCCCCTTGAAATGCGCGACATGCTCGCGCACCTGCGGAAAGGAGCCGACGCACGGGCCGCACCACGTCGCCCAGAAGTCGAGCACGACGACCTTCCCCTTCAGCGAGGAGAGGGTGGTGAGGCCGGGTCTGGAGGACCATTTGAAGTGCAGCTCGGGAGCAGGCTTCCCGACAAGCGCATCGACCTTGGCCTTGCGCGCATCCTCATCGGCCTTGGCCTTGGCCTTCCCTTCCGGGCTCAGGTTGAAAAGGAGAGATTTGGCATTGGCCGCCGCGCGAGTGCCGGAAAAGTCCTGCTCGACAGCGGCGAGCAGTCGCTTGCCGGTTTCCTCGTCCCTGAATACCTGGAGATGGAGCGTCGCCTTCATGAAGGCGACCTGGGCGACGTCTTCGGTCTTCTGACCCTGGAATCTGGCCTGGAGAGCATCAAAGGCGGAAAGCTCGTCCTTGAGATCGACCGCGGTCCGCTTCCCCTGAGCCAGCTTGGCGTTGATCCGGGTCACGATCCCCTGCATCTCAGTCGCCACGTCCGAAGCGCCGGCGGTCGCGGTGGGGTTCTGTGCGGGAAGAGTTGCGGTGAAAAGGCCGAATGCGAGAAGGAGGGGGAGAAGGCTGGGTTTCATTGGAGGAGCCGGTTGGGGCGCGATTCAGACGGCATTGCACCAGACGACAACCCATTTTGGCCGCGCATCGGCAGATTCCCCGCTGCCGGGCGGGGGGACAAACAGAACGGCCGGCCCCGAAGGACCGGCCGGAAGGGATGGAGGCGCCGTGTCGGCGGCGCTCAGACCTCGTAGGGCGTGAGCATCTTCTCGACGTGGTGCTTCTCGAGGCGGGCGAACTGGGGCAGCCCGTTCTCGTAGGGAACCGGGACCTCGCCCTGGATAAGCGGGAGCGCGTAGCGGAAGAACTGGAAGTTCATGCTGACGCCGTCCTCGTTGATCCACTCGCGCGGGAGCTTCTTGACCCCATTGGCGATGTCGCTCAGGGGCGCGAGCCCCGTCTCGCAGGTGTAGTGGTCGGTGTCGCCGCGCACGAGCACGACCATCTTGTCGGTCTCGCCCTCGATGGCGACCTTCACCGCGGTCTGGCCCGCGAGGAAAGCCTCGTCGCTGTCGGTTTTCGACGAACAGTGCGAGGCCGCGCGCTGGGCGATGCCGAGCTTGGCCGTGCGGCCCTTGACCCCGATCTGGGACTCTACGAGGCCGCGGAGGTATTCGGCGGCGCCGCCGAGCTGGGCATGGCCGAAGGCATCGGTGCTGGCGCTGTCGGTGGCGACGTAGTTGCCGTCCTTGTCGACGAGGCCCTCGCCGACGACCACGAGGCAGTACTTCTCGCGCTTGAGCACGCGACGGACGTCCTCGACGAACTTCTCGGCGCTGAAGGGCGTCTCAGGGAGGTAAATCAGGTGCGGCGGGTCGTGGGGATGGTCACGGCGCTTGGCGAGGGCGGCGCCGGCGGCGATCCAACCGGCATTGCGGCCCATGACCTCGAGGATCGAGACGAGGTCGTTCTGGCCCATGGCCTCGTTGTCGCAGGCGAGCTCGCGGACGGTGGCGCAGATGTACTTGATCACGCTGCCGTAGCCCGGGCAGTGGTCGGTCACCGGGAGGTCGTTGTCGATCGTCTTCGGCACGCCGATGACGCGCAGCTCGTAGCCCTGCTGCTGGGCGAGCTTGGAAATCTTGTCGGCTGTGTCCTGGGAGTCGTTGCCGCCGCAATAGAAGAAATAGCGGATGTTGTGAGCCTTAAACACCTCGAGTACGCGGTCGAAATCCTGCTGCTTCTTGAGCTTGTAGCGGCAGGTGCCCAGGGCGGCGCCGGGGGTGTGTCGCAGGGCGCGGATCTGTTGCTGGGACTCGGCGGCGAGATCGATGAACTCCTCGTTGAGGATCCCGAGGACTCCGTTGAGACCACCGTAGACATCCTCGATGCAGTTGTGATTGAGGGCCTCGGCGACGACGCCGGCCACGCTCGCGTTGATCACAGCGGTGGGGCCGCCGGATTGGGCAACAAGACAGTTTCCTACGAGTTCAGCCATGACTGGGAGTGGTAAAGGGATTCTGGACGACGGAAAGAGGAGCAACCAAAGGCCTCGCTCCTAGGCGTGGCAAATCAAATTTCCCGCGAATTGCGCCTCCCGGGGATGGATTACTCCGGGGAGGGGCCGTCAAAGAAGCCGTCCCGGCTGGTATTCGGCGGCGCCTTTGACCCGTTTCGCGAGCGGCTGGACCTCGTTGACAAAGGCGTCGACCTGGTGGGGAGCCGCGCCGACATAGCGGTTGCTCTCGGCGAGGATGCCCTGCAGCTGCTTCCTGCTCAGCCCGATGCGTTTGTCGCCGGCGAGCCTCACGAGAAGGTCGGTTTCGCCGTTCGTGGCCCCCGAGCGCAGCGCCCGGGCGGCCGCGAGCGTATGCTCCTTGATCGCCTCGTGGGCGATTTCCCGGCCGGCACCGTGCTTGACCGCCTCCATGAGGATCGTGGTCGTGGCTAGGAAAGGCAGGTTGCGCTCGTTCTCCACGGCGATGGAGGCCGGGAAAACCTCCATCTGCTTGAGCACGGTGAGGAGGGTCTCGAGCAGGCCGTCGATCGCGAAGAAGGCATCGGGAAGCGCCACGCGGCGCACCACGGAACAGGAGACATCGCCCTCGTTCCACTGGTCGCCGCTGAGCGACGCCGTCATGGCGACGTAGCCGCCGAGAATCGCGTGGAAGCCGCAGATGCGTTCGCAATTGCGGGCGTTCACCTTGTGAGGCATCACCGAGGAGCCCACCTGGCCCTCCTTGAAGCCCTCGGTGACGAGGCCCTGCCCCGCCATGAGGCGCATCGTGCGGGCGAAGCTTGTTGCCGCCGCGCCCACCTGGTGGAGGGCCGAGACGACATCGAAGTCCAGGCTGCGCGGATACACCTGCCCGACCGCGCCGAGGGAGGCGTGAAAGCCAAGGTGCCTGAGAACCCGCCCCTCGAGGTCCGCCACGTGGTCGGCCCTGCCACCGAGCAGCGTAAGCTGGTCGAGCTGGGTGCCCACGGCTCCCTTGAGGCCGCGCACCGGGTAGCGCTCGATGAGGTTCTCGAGTCGCTCGAAGGCCACCAGAAACTCCTGGCCGAACATCGCCAGCCGTTTTCCGAGCGTTGTCGGCTGCGCCGGCACGTTGTGCGTGCGGCCCGTGATCATCAGGTCGCGGTAGGCGGCGGCCTGCCGGGCAAGCGCGAGAAGGGCGGCGGTCGTCTTGAAATGAATGATCCTGAGCGAGCGGCAAATCTGGAGCTGCTCGACGTTCTCGGTGAGATCGCGGCTCGTCAGCCCGAGATGGATGAACTGGCGGCCGGCCAGCTCCGAGAACTCCTCGATGCGCGCCTTGACGTCGTGCAGCGTCACCCGCTCGCGCTTCAGGATCGACTCGAGGTCGATCGTGCCCCTGACGCGCTCGTAGTCCTTGATCGCCTCCGCAGGAATGGGAACCCCGAGATCCTTCTGGGCCTTCATCACCGCAATCCAGAAGTCACGCTCGAGGAGGATGCGCCCTTGGATCGACCAGATCGCCTTGATCGCCTGCGACGCATAGCGCTCGGCGAGCACATTGGGGATCGGCGCCGTTGCCGGATCTGCCGGCGCCTGGGGGGCGGAGGAGGCCCGCTGCGTCGCGGCGTCCGCCTGGCTGGGTGTCGGTTGCTTCAAGGTACGGAAAGGGAAACCGGCACCCGTAGCAAAACCCCGGAGGGATAGCTACTGAAAAAAACGGCTCCGATGCGGCGGGGTCAGGTCAGGCACCGCACCGCCATCTCGCGCAGCACCTCCTGCTGCTCGTCGGGCCGGCGGACGATCTCCTCGAAAGCGGCCACGAACTCCTGCTGGTTGTCGATCAGGCGGCGCAGCGGCGGCAGCTTTGCCGCCCCCGCCAGCTTGCCGAGATACCAGAGATTCTGGGTGAAGAGGTTGTAGGCGCTCCGCTCCGATGCGGCGGCGCCGAAGTGCCGGCGGTAGGCGGTGGCCGCCCTGTCAAAACCCGCCTTGTCCAGCCCCCGCAGCCCAAGGCGAAGCTCTCCTGAATCGAGCAGCACGCGGATCTGCACGAGCAGCCGGTTCCGGTTCTGGAGCGCGGTCAGGACCGGCCGGGCGTCGCCGCCGCCGAAGAAATGCCGCTGGAGCGCCGCGAGCATCCATTTGAGATCCCCGCTGCAGAACGCTTCGGCGACCTCGAAGAAGTCCCCCTCGGCAAAATTCGGCGTCATCTCGTCGACGTGGGACTCCTCGATCACCACGGGCGCCTCTCCCGGCTTCGGCGGTTCCGCGGGGCCTGCGAACGCCGCGAGCTTGTGCACTTCCTCGAAAAGCAGGCGCGTGTTGGGCCCCACCTTCGCGAGAAGCAGGCTGAGCGCATCGGGAGTGAAGGCGACGCCGACGGCCTCCGCCTCCGCCCGCACGGCCTCCCCGAGAGCCCCGCCGCTTTCCTTTCCCTCGTCGCCCACCAGTGCGAAATCGGCATTCGCCTCGCACCACTTCAAGAACGACCGCCGGCGGTCGATCGGGGCCGCGGTCACCACCACGGCGACCTGCTCGGGATCGAGCCCGCCGAGGATCGCCTGAAGCTCCTCGACCTGCCGCAGCGTTCCCTCCGCCCGGCCCGTCACCGTGTCGGCGAGAAAACTCACGTCCTTCAGCCACACCACCCGCCGCCCCCCGAACAGCGAGATCGTCTGCACAGCCTGCCGGAGCGCGTTCACAGCCGCCTCGACCTCGTCGCCGTTGGCGGCCATGCCGTTGATGATCTCGTGCGAGAACTCGTCGGCCGCGTGGGCCGCCAGCTCGTCGTAGCGCTGCCTGCCCAGCCGGTTGACGAGAAAATCGTCCGGTCCGCAAATGAAGATGAACGGCTTGCCAGGCATCGGGCTCCGGTTTGCCGTCCAACCGGCGCGGGCGCACGCAAAAAAGCGTCCTCGGAGCGTCGTTTTTGATGTCGCCTAACCGGGGCGGCGCTCCACAACGCTTGAACGAAAGTCCGGCCCGGGTGTCTTACCCGGCTGCATTCACCTCCTCATGCCGACCCTCCGTTTTTCGCTGATCGCCGCCGCGCTTGTCCTCGCCGCCAGGCTCCCCGCCGCCGTCCCCCCCGCCCTTGCCGCGCCGCCCGCTCCTGCGGTCCCCGAGCCCAGCAAGGCAGGAAACTCCAAGCCGGCGGTCGCCGACACCATCGCCGCCCCGGTCCTGACGCCCGAGGAGGAGGCCGCAAAGGCGGCGATGTTCGAACGCGCCAAGCCCCGGCTCAAGGAGCTCGTGTCGCGGCAGGATGCCCTGCTCGCGGCGCTCGGCAGGGAGGACGCCGACGTCGACAACCTCAAGCGCGACATTCAGACCCTGGTCTTCGATTACGATGCATTCCTGAGGGTATTTCCGAACTACGCACCGGGCTACGTGACTTACGGCCTGCTCCTCCAGAAGGTCGGCATGCGCCGGGAATCCTCGGTCATCCTGTTGAAGGCCAACTCGCTCGATCCTGAGATCCCCATCGTCAAGAACCAGCTCGGCAATTACCTCGCCGAGGAGGGCGAGCCCCTGGAGGCCGCTAATTACTTCATCGCCGCCATCCGCCTCGCTCCCAGGGAACCGCTGTACCATTACCAGCTGGGAAGGCTTCTGTCGTCGGCCCGCGACTATTTTCTCAAGAGCGGCCAGTGGGACCGCGCCCAGATCGATCGCACGATGCAGGACGCCTTCAGAAAGGCCATGGAACTCGCTCCCGATAGCTTCCGGTACGCCTACGCCTACGCCGAATCGTTCTACGACATCTCCGCGCCAAACTGGGAGGAGGCCCTCAAGCTCTGGGGCGCGTTGGAGGATCGCGCGGCTCCCGGACTCGAAAAGGAAACCATCCGGTTGCATGCCGCCCGGGTTCTCATCCTGCAGGGGAAAAAGGAGCACGCCAGGATGCTCCTCTCCGCGGTGACCTCCGAGCCGCTGCTTGAACAGAAGCAAAAGCTGCTCGACCAACTCGCGGCGAAGCCCGAGAAGTAGGGCCTGCGCCAAACGGCGCATTCCCACTCATGTCTCTGCTCCACAAGCTCGAGCGCCTCCTCGGCCGTTTCGCCATCCAGAACCTGTCCCTCTACCTCGTGATCGGGCAGGTGCTCTTCTGGGGCCTCGCCCTGATGGCGGGATTCGACGTTGAGCGCCTCCTCCTGAAGCCAGGAGCAGTCATGTCAGGCGAGCCCTGGCGCCTGGTGACGTTCCTGCTGGCCCCTCCAAGCCTCGATGTCAGCGCGCTGGCCGTGGTCGGCACCGCCTTCGGCTGGTACCTGTTCTACATGATGGGCAGTGCCCTTGAGGAATATTGGGGCGCCTTCCGGTACAATGCCTTCATCGGATTGGGCTGGTTCCTCACCGCCGGCCTCGCATTCATCACCCCTGACTATTACGCCACGAACCTGTTTCTTGCAGGCAGCGTCTTCCTCGCCTTCGCTTACCTGAACCCGGACTTCGTGCTGATGATCTTTTTTGTCATCCCACTGAAAATCAAATGGATCGCGATGTTCCAGTGGATCTTGTACGGCGTTGGCATATCCCTCGGCTCCTGGTCCACGCGGCTCGGGATCCTCGCGGCGACAGGCAACTTCCTTATCTTTTTCGCTGGCGATATCCGCGACCGCATTCGCATGTCACGGCGCCGGATGGATCACCAGGCCGCCGTTTTCGCCGCCTCCGCACCGGAGGCCGAGCCCAGGCACCGCTGCCGCATCTGCGGCAAGACCGACCGCAGTCATCCCCAGTTGGATTTCCGCTATTGCTCAAAGTGCGCCGGCAACCAGTGCTACTGCCCGGACCACATCTTCAATCACGAGCACGTGTTGTCCGAGGATGAAGCGAAGCCCAAGGCCTGAGACTCGATCCTGCCTCCGGACGCTCGGCGACTGGCTCGCCTGGGCCGAGCGGCAGTACGCCGCCCGCGGGCTTTCCCTCGGTCAGGTCGCGACCACCGCGCACGACGAGGCCCTCTACCTACTGCTTCGCACGTTCGGCCTCCCCCTCGAGAGCGGGTCCGGGATCCTCGATCTCGAACCCACGCCAGCCCAGGCGAAGGCGGCCGGCCGCGTCATGCGCCGCCGGATCAACGACCGCGTCCCGGCGGCCTATCTCACCCGCGAGGCGTTTCTCGGCGACCATTCGTTCTACGTCGACGAGCGCGTGATCATCCCGCGCAGCTACTTCCTCGAGATCATCCCCCGGCTCGGCAGGCTGCGCCGGCGCGGAGCCCCCCCGGTGGCCCGTGCCGCCGATGTCTGCACCGGTTCGGGCTGCCTCGCGATCCTTCTCGGGCATCAGTTTTCCAAGGCCCGGATCGACGCGATCGACATCTCGCCGGCCGCCCTCGAAGTTGCGCGCATCAACGTCGACCGGCACCGCCTCGGGCGCGCCGTGACCCTCCACCGCAGCGATGTCTTCGACTCCGTGCCTCCCGCGCGCTACGACCTCATCGTGTGCAATCCTCCCTACGAGCCGTCGGCGCTCATGCGCGCCCTCCCCCCCGAGTTCCGGAAAGAGCCCCGCCTTGCGCTCGACGGCGGTCGCGACGGCCTCGACGTCATCCGCAAGCTGCTCCGCCAGTCGGCTGCGCGGCTCGCCGACGACGGCCTCCTCCTCATCGAGGTGGGGGGCCTGCGCGCGGCGATGGAGTCCTCCCTCGGCCATCTTCACCCGCGATGGATCCCGACGCGGGACGGCTCGGACTGCGTCTGCGCGATCGCCGGCCCCGTGCTCCGGGGCGCGCAGGCCGGGGGGCTGCTCTGAGGCGAAGTCGAGCCGGATCGGTCCCCAAAAACGGGGACAATGGCTTCTTGGAGGCCGGCGGCTGCGGGTCTTCGCTCGACCCCGATGCCAGCCCCCCTTCACCTGGAGATCCGCCGGCCGGCCGGGCGCCTCCTCGCCGGCTCCGACGACTACGCCCGCTTTGTCGCGGACCTGAAAGGCCGCATCGAATCCGCCCGTGTATCCACTATTCGGAACATCAACGCCGAGATCGTCCTCCTCTACTGGGACATCGGCCGGGACATCGTCGAGCACCAGCGCCGCCTCGGCTGGGGCGATGCCGTGGTGGAATGGCTCGCACGGGACCTGAGGGCGGCCTTTCCGAGCGCCCGCGGATTCTCCGCCTCCAGCCTCTGGAGGATGCGCCAGTGGTACGTCGCCCTGACCGCGCCCGGATTTCTCGCACAGGTTGCGCGAGAATTTCCGCAGGCCCGGGGGCGCCCGCCAATTCTCGCACAGGCTGTGCGAGAATTGGCGGCGGGCGTTCCCTGGGGCCATCATGTCGAGATACTCCACAAGGGCCTCGGGCCCGCTCCGTGGCTTTATTACCTGCGCGCGGCGGCGCGCCTCGGATGGAGCCGTCGCACGCTCCTCTCCCAGATCCGCTCCGGGGCGTACGAGCATTCCCTCGCCCCGGGCAAGACGCACAACTTCGCCCGCGCGCTTCCGGGCCACCTTGCGGAGCAGGCCGAGGAGGCCCTTAAGAGCAGCTACAATCTCGAGTTCCTCGGGCTTGGCGGGCCAGTGCGTGAACGCGAACTCGAGGAGCGCCTCGTCGTCCGCCTGCGCGACTTCATCCTCGAACTCGGCTCCGGGTTCTGCTTTGTCGGCCGCCAGCACCGCCTCGTGCTCGGCCGGAAGGAGTATTTCGTCGACCTGCTCTTCTACCACCGCCTCCTGAAGGCGCTTGTGGCGATCGACCTCAAGGTCGGGGCGTTCGAACCGGAGTACTCGGGCAAGATGGACTTCTATCTCAACGTGCTGAACGACCGGGAGCGCGCCCCGGGCGATCATCCTTCCATCGGCATCATCCTCTGCGCGGAGAGGGAGAATCTCGCCGTCGAGTACGCCCTCAGGAGCAAGGGCAACCCGATCGGCGTCGCCGAGTACCGGCTGTGGCCGACGCTCCCCGGGCCGCTCCGCGGGAAGCTTCCCTCGGCCCGGCAGTTGAACGACGCCCTCCGCCCGGCGCTGCTTGAGCCGCCCATGCCTAGTAGCTCGCCCGGTCCAGCTTCACCTTGCCGCGGAAGATCCAGTAGATGCTCACCGTGTAGGCCAGCACCGCGGGCACGCCGATCAAGGCGATCGTCAGCATGATCGCGAGGGTCCTCGGCGACGAGGCCGCGTTGAAGGCCGTGAGGCTGTGCTCGGGATGCGGGTTGCTGAACACCAGGTTAGGATAGGCGCCGAGCCCGAAGATCGCCATGAGCCCGGCCATGGCCGCGCAGGACGAGAGGAAGGCGTGGAAATCCCTTCCGCGGCTCACCTCGCGCGGGATGTTGGCGATCGCGAGAACCACCGCGACCACGATGACGAAGAAACCCGGTTCCCGGAGGAAGGCCTCGGTGACGTGGGGCACGTACAGCAGCGTGGCGAGCGTCACGATCACGTAGCACAGGATGAAGGCTATGATCAGCGGGTTCACCCAGCGGCGGACGGCCGCCTGCACCTCGCCCTCAGTCTTCAGGACGAGGTAGATCGCGCCGTGCATGGCGAAAAGCGCCATCGTGGTCACCCCCATCGCGAGGGCGTAGGGATGCAGCAGGCCGGGGAAGCTGCCGGCAAACTCGCCGCGCACGTCGAGGGGGATGCCCCAGGCGATGTTGCCCATGGCGACGCCGATCAGGAGCGCCGAGCCCGCGCTGCCGAGCGCGAAACCGGCGTCCCAGAAGGCGCGCCAGCGCGGCGACGGCCGCTTGCTGCGGAACTCGATCGCGACCGCGCGGAAGATCAGCGCGCACAGGAGCGCCATGAAGGCGAGGTAGAAGCCGGAGAAAACCGTCGCGTAGACCGCCGGGAACGCCGCGAAGAGGGCGCCGCCGCCCGTGACGAGCCACACTTCGTTGCCGTCCCAGACGGGCCCGATGGCGTTCAGGAAGACCCTCCGCTCCTCGTCGCGCCTTGCCGCGAAGAGGTGCAACACCCCGACGCCGAGGTCGAAGCCGTCGAGGATGACGTAGCCCGTGAAGAGGACGCCCACGAGGACGAACCACACGGTGTTGAGGTCGAGCGGGCCGAAGCTCATCGCCGGTCCTCCTTCCCGGCGCCGCGGAATCCCAGCGCCCATTTGCCGGCCGGCTGGAGGTCGGCGGCATCGGGACCATGCTGGATCTTGTCGTTGAGGAGGAACACGAACACCCCGAAGAGAAGCAGGTAAACCAGGGAGAACATCACCATCGAGGCGACAACCTGGCTGGCGGTGACGACCGCCGACAGCCCCTGCGAAGTGCGGAGCAGCCCATAGACGATCCAGGGCTGGCGTCCCATCTCGGCCGCCCACCACCCCGCCTGGTTGGCGATCTGCGGCCCGAGGACGGAGAAGGTCAGCAGCCACAGCAGCAGGCGGGACTGCTCGAGCCTGCCGCGCCACAGGGCCGCGGCCGCCCACGCCGCCAGCCCGATCATGACGCCTCCCGCCCCGACCATGAGATGGAAAAGCTGGAAGCTCGCGTTGACCGGCGGGCGGTCCGCCGCCGGCACCTCGTCCAAACCGGCCACCGTCCCATGCGTGTCGCCCGTGGCCAGCCAGCTCAGCAGGCCGGGGATCTCGACGCTCCAGGCCATCCGGCCCGCCTTTTCGTCAACCCAGCCCGCCAGCGCCATCGGCGCCCCGGCCCGGGTGGCATAGCGCCCCTCGAACGCGGCCAGCTTGGCCGGCTGGTTGCGCGCAACGCCGCGGGCGCTCTCATGCCCCGTCGCCAGCGAGAGGAGCGCCGCGACCGCCGCCAGCGCGAGCCCCACCTTCACCGACGCCAGCGCGAAATCCCGGTGGCGGCGCCGCAGCAGGTACCAGGCGCCGACGCTCACCATCAGCCACGCGCCCGCCTGCCACGCGCCCGTGAGGGTGTGGGCGAGCCGGTCCATCGACGAGGGGTTGAGTACCATCGCCCAGAAGTCGGTGATCTCGGCGCGGGCCCGCAGACCCTCGCCGACGACGCGGAAGCCCGCCGGCGTTTGCATCCAGGAATTGGCTACAACGATCCAGACCGCGCTGAAATGGGCCCCGAACGCCACCATGCACGCCGCCACGAAGTGCAGCCGCGGCCCGACCCTGTCCCAGCCGAAGAGCAGCACCGCGAGGAAGCCCGATTCCAGGAAGAAGGCAAAGATGCCCTCGGCGGCGAGCGCGCTGCCAAACACGTCGCCGACATAGCGGGAGTACGCGGCCCAGTTCGTCCCGAATTCGAACTCCATCACGATGCCGGTCGCCACCCCGACGGCAAAAGTGAGCGCGAACACGCGGGTCCAGAAGCGGGCCATCTGGTGGTAGAGCGGGTTTCGCGTCCGGAGCCAGAGGGACTCGACCACCACAAGCAGGAGCCCGAGCCCGATGCTCAGCGGGGGGTAGAGATAGTGGAAGGCGGCCGTCAGCGCGAATTGCAGGCGGGAGAGCGTGAGCACGTCCATGGCGAAAAATCATGAAGCTCCCGCGCCGAAACGCAAAGCCTCGATGAGCCGGGGCCCGCTTCAGAGGGGCTCATGCGCCCGGGCGAACACCTGCACGACGGCGGACCGCCCGGTGTGGACGGGGCCCTCCCTCACCTCCCGCTCGACCTCCCGCAGGATCTCGAACTGCAGGCCCGCCAGGTCGCCGCGCAGCTGCTCGGCGGTCATGAGAATCTCGACGTTTTTCGGGCCGCCGGTGTCGTGGGCCATCTGCGCCGGTGTGTAGGCCTCGAGGATGAACACGCCGCCCGGCCTGAGGCCGCGCGCCGCCGCGGCATGCACCGCCCGCCGCAAGGCAGGCGGCAGGTGCACCCAGGTCGCAATGATCGCCGCCCAGACGCCGGGGGCGATCCGGTAGTCCGCGAGGTCGGCCACCTCCATCGCAATCGTCACGCCGCGGGAGGCGGCGAGTCTGCGGGCCTTGTCAAGGGCCACGCCGGCCTGGTCGACCGCGGTGGCCTGATGTCCCATCGCAGCGAGGTGCACGGCGTTGCGACCCTCGCCCTCCCCCAGGCAGAGGACCGGACCCGGCGAGATCCGCGGCGCCATCGCCGCGACGAAATCGTTCGGTTCGGTGCCATAGACGAACGCGGTGCCCGAGTAACGCTGGTTCCAGAACGCGGCGTCCATGGCGCCAGTCACCGCTGCTCGACCGGCAGGCCGGACGCGCGCCACTCGTCGAATCCGCCGGCATTGGCGGTGTGGTATCCCTGGGCCGCCAGGATGCGGGCGACGCGACCCGAGCGGTTCCCCGACCGGCAGTAGAGGATGATCTCGCGGCCGCCCTCCATCTCGAGAAACGGCTTCCACCGCTTCTGCTCGCCACCGAGATCGCTCATCGGAAGAAGCACGGCGGGAGCGGCCACGCCGTCCCTCCATTCATCGGGCTCGCGGACATCGACCAGGACGGCCTTGCCGTCCCTGACGCGCCGGGCGGCTTCTGTCGGGGAAAGGCGGGGCACCCCGCCACCGGGAGAGAACAGGGAGGTCATCGTCTTCAGGAAGCTCATGGTGAGGGAATCATATCCGGCGCGCCATCTTTTCAAGTCGACACGTCGCATGGCGCGTCGCCCGACGCGGCCGGCTCCGTGCGCCGGCGGGCGTGGACCATGTAGTAGAGGAGGGGCACCGCGAACCGGCTGATCAGCAGCGAGGCGACCTCGCCGGCCATGAGCGAGAGCGCGAGCCCCTGGAAGATGGGATCGCCGAGGATCACGGCGGCGCCTACGATCACCGCGAGCGCGGTGAGCAGCATCGGCCGGAAGCGCACCGCCCCCGCGTCGACGACGGCTTCCGCGAGAGGCATTCCCTGCCTCAGGCGAAGCTCGATGAAATCCACGAGAATGATCCCGTTGCGCACGACGATGCCCGCTCCCGCCATGAACCCGATCATCGATGTCGCCGTGAAGAATGCCCCCAGCATCGCATGGGCCGGCAGGATGCCGATCAGGGAGAGCGGGATCACGCTCATGATGATGAGCGGCGTGCCATACTGCTTGAACCAGCCGACCATCAGCATGTAAATGAGGATGCAGACGGCGGCGAAGGCCAGTCCCAGGTCGCGGAAGACCTCGATCGTCACCTGCCACTCGCCGTCCCACTTGATCGCCGGCTCGGCGGCGCCGGGTGGCATCGAGGCGTTGTACACGCGGATCCCGGGCTGCGTGCCTTCGAAGTCGCGGCCGTCGAGCTTCCCGAGCTCCCGATTCATCCCGAGGATGGCGTAGACGGGGCTTTCGATCGCGCCCGCGACATCACCGGTCACGTAGATCACGTTCTCAAGGTTCTTGTGATAGATGTTCCGCTCGCTCCGGCCCGATTCGACGGTGACCAGCTCCCTCAGCGGGACGACCGGCGCCTGGGGATCCGATTCCGAGCGCACCGGGAGCGCGAGCAGGTCGCCGGGCCGGGCTCGGAGCGCCCGCGGCACCTCGAGGATGATGTCGACATCCTCCCTTTCCCGGGGCGAGTGCAGCAGCGTCACGGGTTGCCCCTCCACGGCAAGCTGCACGGTGCGGGAGATGGTCTCCTCGGTGATGCCGTGCAGCGCCGCCTTGGCCTTGTCGATGCGGAACACGGTCTTGGACTGCTCCCGTTCGACATACCAGTCGACGTCGACCACGCCGGGAGTCGACCGGAGGATCTCGCGCACCCTGGAGGCGAGATGCAGCCGCGAGGTCTCGGTCGGCCCGTACACCTCGGCGACCAGCGTCTGCAGGACGGGCGGGCCGGGCGGCACCTCCGCGACGGCGACCGCCGCGCCGTATTTTGCGGCGATCGCGGCCAGACGCGGCCGCACCCGCTTGGCGATCTCGTGGCTCTGCGCGCTGCGCTCCTCCTTCGGGACGAGGTTCACTTGCACATCGGCGACATCGGCGCCGCGGCGCAGGAAGTAGTGCCTCACGAGTCCGTTGAAATTGAACGGCGAAGCGGTGCCGGCATAGATCTCGTAATCGCGCACCTCGGGTTCGGTCCGTACGGCGGCGGCCATCTCTCGCGCGACCGCCGCCGTCTGCTCCAGCGTGCTCCCCTTGGGCATGTTCAGGATCACCTGGAACTCCGACTTGTTGTCGAACGGCAGCATCTTGACCTTCACGACGCCCATCCCAACGAGGCCGAGCGAGCCGGCGCCGAGCGCCGCGACGACGGCCAGGAAGGTCCAGCGCCACCGCCGGCTGGCGATCATCGGTCCCATGATGTGCCGGTAGAGGCGCGTGAGGAAAGTCTCCGGCGCATGAGGCGCGTCCGAATCCGCCTCCTCGCGCTCCCCCGCGTCGACGAACTCCCCGGCGTGCGCGCCGTGGCTCGCGTGTCCGCGGAGGACCTTGAGCGCCGCCCACGGAGTCACCGTGAACGCGATGCCCAGGGAGAAGAGCATCGCCGCGCTAGACCCGATCGGAATCGGCCTCATGTAGGGCCCCATCATTCCCCTGACAAACGCCATCGGCAGCACCGCGGCGATCACCGCCCAGGTGGCCAGCAGGGTCGGATTGCCCACCTCGTCGACCGCCTCGACAGCGACCTGGATGAGCCGCCTGCGGCGGCACCCCGGCAGGCCCATGTGCCGGACGATGTTCTCCACGACAACGATCGCGTCGTCCACGAGGATGCCGATGGAGAGGATCAGCGCGAAGAGCGTGATGCGGTTGAGGGTGTACCCGTGGAGGTAGAAGACCAGGAGCGTGAGAGCCAGGGTCACCGGGATCGCAAGCAGCACGACGAGCGACTCCCTCCACCCGAGGAAGAGCAGGATGAGGATCGCCACCCCGAACACGGCGATGCCCATGTGGAGGAGCAGTTCGTTCGACTTCTCGCTGGCGGTCGCCCCGTAGTTGCGCGTGACCGCCACATCGACGTCGGCCGGGATGAGGGTGCCGCGCAGCCCGTCGACCCTGCGCAGCACCTCGGTGACCACATCGATCGCATTGGCCCCGGGGCGCTTTGCCAGGCTCAGCGTCACAGCCGCCTCCTCCCCCGCAAGGTGCCTGCCTTCGCGAGCCTCGCCATAGAGCACGTAGTCGGCAGGCTCCGCCGGCGCGTCGGCGATCACCGCCACGTCGCGCAGGTAGACCGGCCGGCCTCCGAAGACGCCCACGACGACCGACCCGACATCCGTGGCGTCGCGCAGGAAGGTGCCGGTCTCCAGAAGCGTGCGCTCGTTGGCGAAGTCCTGGGCGCCTGCCTGGGTCCGCGCATTGGCCTGCCTGAGCAGGGGCGCAAGGGCCGCCGCGCTCAGGTTGCGCGAGGCGAGCCGCGCGGGGTCCAGCTGCACGCGCACCTGGCGGCGGGTGCCGCCGATCAAGGCAGTCTCGGCCACCTCCGGGATCGCCTTCACCGTGTCGTCCACCTGCACGGCGATCCGCCGCAGCGTGGCATGGTCGTACCGCGGGCTGTGGAAGGTGAGGGCGAGCACCGGCACGTCGTCGATCGTGCGCGCCTTGACGAGCGGAAAGCCGACCCCGGGCGGAATCCGGTCGAAGTTCGTCTGCAGCTTCTGGTTGAGCTTCACCAGGCTGCTCTCGAGATCCTCGCCAACCTTGAAGCGGACGATCGTCAGGTTTCCGCCCGGCGACGCCGTCGAATAGAGATACTCGACGCCTGGGATCTCCCAGAGGAGCTTTTCCATCGGCCGGGTCACCCGATTCTCGACCTCGGCGGCGCTCGCGCCGGGCATCGCGACCATGACGTCGATCATCGGCACCTTGATCTGGGGCTCCTCTTCGCGCGGGAGCATGATCACCGCAAAGAGTCCGAGCAGGAGCGACGCCACCACCGCGATCGGGGTGAGCTTGGAGTCGAGGAAATGCGACGCCATGCGCCCCGCAAAGCCCAGGCGCGATGGATCGGGGAAGGGGGACGACTGCGTGCTCATGGCGCCACCTCCAGGCGCCGGCCTTCACGGAGCCCCGCCGGCGGTCCGACAACGACGCGATCGCCCTCGGAGAGACCTGACAGGACCTCGACCCGGCCGCCCTGCGCGGCTCCGGTCTTCACCAGACGCAACACCGCCCGCCCGCCTTCCACAACAAAGACCCGTTCCATCTGGCCGAATACCGACACGGCGCCCGCCGGGATCGAGAGCGCTCGCACCCGGTCGGCCGGTACTTGGACAATCGAATATTGTCCCGAGGACGCCGGGACGCCCGCCGGCACCAGAATCTTTACCAGGACGGTCCTGGTCGCGGAGTCCGCCGCCGAGGAGATCTCGGCTACAGTCCCGGTGAAGCCCGTCCTCGAGGTGGGAATGGCGACTGCGATGGGGGCGCCGACCGCAAGTCCGCGGGCGAGCGAATCGGGAATCCCCGCCTCCACGGTGAATTCCGAAGTGCCCTCAATCTCGATCAGAGGAGAACCGGGGGCGGCCAGATCGCCGGCATTGGCGATCTTCCGGGCAACGACTCCGTCGAACGGAGCCGACACCGTGGCATGACCGAGCGCCACTTCGGCCTCCCTCACGACCGCCTGCGTGAGGACGAGGCGGTCCTCGAGATTTTTGACCGTCTCGGACGTGCTCGCGTTCCTGGCCAGAAGATCCCGCTCCCTCTCGAGGTCGCGGCGGGCCTGGTTGAGCTGCGCCTGCGCCTGGCGGACGCGTTCGGCGATCTCGCCGGCTGCGATCTTCGCGATCCGGTCGCCAGCTCCGACGCGCTGGCCGAGCACGACGGGCATCTCCTCGATTGTGCCCATGATCTTCGCGGCCACGAGGGCATGGCGGACCGGGCGGACCGTCCCGGCGACCTCGGCGTAGGTTGGGACATCCTGGAAGTGCGCGACTGCGGTCTGCACGCGGATAGGCGGCAGGTTCGCGCCGGAAGCTTCCGTTTCATGGCGGCCGGAGCATCCGGCGAAGACGGCGGCGATCAGGGGGACGATGAGGCGGGTGGTGGTCACGGGGAAAGAGGTCGTTGTCATGGTTGGGAAAGCGGGAAAAGTCCGAGCGTGCGGCGCAGTTCGGCGAGGGTCGTGTGCTCATCGGCTTCGGCGAGCGCGCGCCGCGTGCGCGCCTCAATCAGCCGTCCCTCGGCTCCGATGAGATCGAGGACAAGAAGGGCCCCCTTCTCGAAGCGGGCGCGGTTGAGGGCGGCGGCCTCGGCGGCCTGTTCCACTGCGCCGGCGCTGACCGAGAGGCGCTCAACCGCCTCCTCGTGGGCGAGGCGCGCCTGCGCCACCTCCAGGCCGGCGGCAAGTGTCGCCTTGCGGAGCATCTCCTTCGAAAGCCTGAGATCCGACTCCGCCTTGCGGATCCTGCCTGCGGTCGCGCCGCCGTCGAACACATTGACGTCGACCGAGACGCCTGCCTGCCACCCGTCGGCGTGGCGGTCGAGCTGCCAGCCCTGGTCATATTGGTAACTGGCGAAAGCCCCGACGGACGGACGGCGGCTGCCGCGCGCCGCGCGCACTGCGGCCTCAGCGACATGGACATGCTCCCGAAGCGAGGCCAGCTCGTGGCGGCCGGAGAAATCGAGGGATTCCGGCGGCGCGAGGCGGCTGAGCGCGGGATCATCTGCAGCGAGCGCCACCGGTTCGCCGGAGGCGTCGAGCCCGAGGACGAAACGGAAGGCCTGCTCGGCGAGCGCCGCGCCATGGCGAGCCGATGCAAGGGCTTCGCGCGTCTGCGCAAGCTGCACTTCGAGGCCGAGGAGATCGGCCCTGAGAAGCTGGCCGGCGTCAAAGCGGGCGCGAGCCGCATCGACCGCCGCGGAATAGGCCCTTGCACCGGCCTCGAGGGCGGCGACGGTCGCGCGGGCCTTGCGGATCTCGAGCCAGGATTTGATGACTTCAAAGGCGAGCTGGTTCTGCGCAGCCCTGAGATCCTCGCCGGCCGCCCGGGCGCCGGCCTTGGCGGCGGCGATCCCGCCTGAGGTGCGTCCACCGTCATAGAGGCGGTATCCCACGACGGCAGTGCCGTTCAGGTTGTCGATCCTGCCGGGATGGTTGAAGTCGAGCCCGGAGCTGAAGGCGCGCTGGTTCAGGATCGCCCCGAAGGCTGCCATCGGGCTGTTGGTCTGCACATAACCGCCCCTGACCGAAACCGAAGGACTGGCGGAGGCGAGCGCCTGGGTGACAAGCGCCCGGGTTCCCTCGATCCGCTCGCCGGCCATCCTGGCGTCGGGGCTGTTGCGGAGCGCCGTCTCCAGGGCGCGGTCAAGGGACCAGACCTCCGCGCCGGGGCTTGCGGGAGCCCAGGCCGCGGCGAAGGCCAGCAAGAGCAGCGCCCTGGCGGAGACGAGGAGATCAGGAGACCAGCTCATGACTTGCGCTCCGAATTCAGCGAACATGCTCCGTTGCCGAGGCCCAGCTTGGCCAAGATGGTCTCGGCCGGGCAAAAGCCGGTGAAGACGGATTGGATTAGGTTGCATGCGACGAACACGGCGAGGAGCAGCCACCAGGGGCTGACCCAGCGTCCGAGAGCGACGCTGATCAGGACCATCGTTCCGGCGACAAGGCGGATGTAGGATTCGGTCTTCATTGGGATCATCTTGACTCCATTGTGAGTGTATGCGTATATACGTATATAGTTGCTTCCCTGTCAAGCCTTCCTTCCTCTTCCCTCCCTTCGATGAATTCCCCCTCCCTTTCCCTGGAAGCCATCGACCTCGTGGCGCGCCGCTTCGCCGTCCTGTCCGAGCCCATGCGCCTGCGCCTCCTTCAGGCGCTCTTCGACGGCGAGAAGAACGTCAAGACGCTCGTCGCCGCGACGCACGGCACCCAGGCCAACATTTCCAGGCACCTCCAGACTCTGACCGCCGCTCAACTGGTCCGCCGCCGCAAGGATGGCCTCCAGGTCTTCTATTCCATCGCCGACCCGTCGATCTTCAGGCTTTGCGAGCTGGTTTGCGGCAGTCTGGAGCGCGAGCACTCCGCAAAAGCCGGGGTGTTCCGCTCCAGATAATTCGCGCGAAGATCTCGCGGGGATCTTGATTTTTTCCGCGACGGGCGCTTGATGCCCTTCCTTTCGGAGCTTTCTTGGGAGCATCCCCGGGGAGCATCGGATTCAGCAAAGAGCATCTTTTCCCTCCAATCTCATGGTAGACGACCTCATCATCGGAATGGCCGGCTCGGGCGGCGACGGCATTGTTTCCGCCGGCGAATCACTGATCAACGCGGCGGCAAAAGAGGGATACTATGCCATCCTCACCAAGAGCTTCGGTTCCCAGATCCGCGGCGGCGAATCATCGTGCCGCCTTCGCCTCTCGACGCAGCCGGTGCTCAACCCGGGCGGCGTGCTCGACGTCGCGGTCGTCCTGAACTGGGAGGATTTCCTGCGGTTCGGCTGCGAGCTGCCGGTGGGGCCGGAAACCATTGTCATCTACGAGGACAAGACCGGCGTTGAACCAGCCCTGATCCCCCTCAAGGGGGTGCGCCCCGCCGCCGTCCTCAAGGTCCCGATGGAGGCGATGGCCCTCAAGGCGGCCGGCGTGCTCCTCGCCAAGAACAACGTCGTCCTCGGGCTTCTCGCGGGATGGTTCGGCCTCGCCCACCAGAGCATCCTCGGGGGGATCCGCAAGAAATTCGCCAAGAAGGGCGAGGCGGTCCTCAAGGGCAACGAGCAGGCGTTCGCCGCCGGGCTCGATTACGCGGAGCACAATCCCCTCGGCGTCGACCGCCGCCTCGGCACACCGTCGCCCGACAGCCGCCGGAAGATCCTCACCGACGGCAACGATATGTGCGCAGCCGCGGCTCTCTTCGCCGGCTGCAAGTTCTTCGGCGGCTATCCGATCACGCCAGCCTCGGAGATCATGCAGTACCTCAGCCGCGAGATCTGGAAACACGGCGGTTCCGTGCTTCAGGCCGAGGATGAGATCGCCGGGATTGCCGCCGCGGTCGGCGCTTCGTTCGCCGGAATCAAGTCGATGACCGCCACCTCCGGCCCCGGCCTCTCCCTCAAGACCGAGGTGCTCGGGCTCGCCAGCGTCGCCGAGCTGCCCCTTGTATGCGTCGACGTCCAGCGCGGCGGCCCCTCCACGGGCATGCCCACCAAGCGGGAGCAGGCCGACCTGTTCGCCGCGGTGTTCTCGGCCCACGGCGACACGGTCCGGCCGGTCCTCGCCCCGATCAGCGTCGAGGACTCATTCGGGATCACCGTCGAGGCGTTCAACATCGCGGAGCAGTTTCAGACCCCGGTTATCGTCCTCTCCGACCAGGAGATCGCCCAGCGCAAGGAGACCGTCCACCCGGTCGATCCCTCGGCTTTCAAGCTCGTTGAGCGGCTCAGGCCCTCCAGCAAGGAGCTTGATCCCTACGTCCGCTTCCGGTTCACCGAGTCGGGCATCAGCCCGATCAGCCATCCCGGGATGAAGGGCGGCAACTACCTCGCCGCCGGCATCGAGCACAACGAACTGGGCGCTCCGACCGCGAACGGCGAGATGCACGCCCGGATGAACGACAAACGCCTGAAAAAGATGGCCCCGCTGCACCAGCGGCGCGACCTCTTCATCATCGAGGGTGACGCTGACGCCGAGATCGGCCTGATCAGCTGGGGAAGCGTCGCCGGAGTCGCGATTGAAGCTGCCAAGCTCGCCCGCGCCGAGGGGATCAAGGTGAAGCTGCTCATCCCAAAGCTCCTCTACCCGATCGCCGAGGATATTTTCGCCGACTTCTTCAAGCCGCTGAAGAAATGCCTCGTTGTCGAGCAGTCGCATCAGGGCCAGCTCTACCGCCTGATCCGCATGTGGGCCGCAGTCCCTCCCTCCTACTCCGTGCTGGCAAAGAGCGGGTCGAATCCAATCACCCCCGAGGAGGTCCTTGAGAAGACCCGGGAGATGGCGCGCGCCTGAGCCTCCACCACTCCACAACCTGAAAACTGGATTTCCCATCCGACCGTCATGAGCAACGAATGTCCCCTGAGCCCGGAGGTCTTTACGGCCAAGGACTATCGCAGCAGCCTCAAGCCAATCTGGTGCCCCGGCTGCGGCGACTACGGAGTTGTCACCGCCATCTACCGGGCGCTTGCGGCGATCAACCGGCCGCCGCATGAGATCGCCTTTATCTCCGGCATCGGCTGCTCGAGCCGCATCCCGGGCTACACCACCGCCTACGGCTTCAACACCGTGCACGGCCGCGCGCTGCCGATCGCCCAGGGCATCAAGATGGCCAATCCCGATCTCCTCGTGCTCGTGGCCGGCGGCGACGGCGACGGGTTCTCGATCGGCGGCGGGCACGTCGCCCACGCCATCCGCCGGAATCCAAGCCTGACGTACATCGTCATGGACAACCAGATCTACGGTCTGACCAAGGGGCAGCTCTCCCCCACTTCGCCGCGCGGACTGAAGACCTCCTCCACGCAATACGGCAGCATGGAGGATCCGGTGAACCCGCTTCTCTACGTGCTCGCCTATGGAGCCAGCTTCGTCGCCCAAGGCGCGCCCGGTGATATGGACGGCCTTGCGAAACTGATCGAGCAGGCGATCCGTTTCCCCGGATTCTCGTTCGTCAACATCCAGTCGCCCTGCATCACCTACGGCGATCCGGAAACCCAGCTGAAGACCCAGAAGGCCCGCATCCGGAAGCTCGAGGCCGAGGGCCATGATCCCTCCAATCGCTTGCGTGCGATGGAGCTCGCCCAGGAGTACGGCACGACGCTCTACACCGGGGTGTTCTACCAGAATCCCAATCCCCCACCGACCTACGAGAGCCTCATCCGCGCCCGACAGCAGGCTCTGCAGGGCGCCGACTCGCCGCTTGAAGATCTGCTTGAGAAAAGCGCCGAGAACGGGGGCAACGGAGAACTCGTGGCCGGCTGAGCCAGCTCGAGTTGTTCCCTCGCAATCCTGATCGGCATCCCGCCGGCCAGAAGGCTCGTATCCGGCTGTCTTACCGGATGCTTCAGGCCGGCTTAATTCCGCCAACTTGAGGCCGATTGAGCGGGAATGCGCTGCACGACACAGATCCGCCACAATTCCGACCGGCCGTCTTTCGTCCGGCAGCTGTATAAATCGGCGAAATTCAGATCTTCCTCATCTCCAAGATCTCCGTGCTGAATGAGCCTATGGCTGAAGCGCCACAGTCTCCGTCCTCAGATACCGTCCCGATCCTGACGGATGAAGCGGCACGCGTCCGCGCTTTGCGTGAATATGCGACGCAGGATTCGCCCCCCACGCCCTATTTTAAGGACATTCTAGATCTCGCTTCCCAGGTTTCCGGCGCGTCGATGACCATGCTGACCATGGTGGACGCCGACCGCATGCGGTTCATGCCCCGCCACGGCAGCTCCTGGGTTGAGACCTCCCGAGCCGGCACGTTCTGTTCCTACGGCATACAGACCCGCAACGGCTGTTTTGTCGTCCCCGACGCGACCAAGGATGAACGTTTCTGCGAAATCCCGGTCGTGACCGGTGAATCACACATCCGCTTCTACGCAGGCGCTCCGCTCATCGCCCCCAATGGCTTCCATATAGGGATGCTTTGTGTGCTGGATCAGGCTCCGCACACCCTTTCCGGCGAACAGGAGAATGCCCTGTGCATGCTCAGCCGCCTGGCAATGGGAAGGCTGGAACTCCAGCGCCAGCTGACGTCGAAGAGTCCCGACTGGATCTCCCGCTCCGCAGCCGAATCCACGCTGCACCGCCGCGAGTCCATCCTGGAGGCCATCAACTTCTCGGTCGAATCGCTGCTCAATGCGGAGGATTATGAAGCCGTAGTGGCCGTCACCATGCAGCGGATGGCGCGCGCGACCGGCTCCGATCAGCTCAGCATCTGGACCTATGACTCCACATCCCCGGAGAGCCCCCGGCTCTGCCTGAGACGCATCTGGTCCGACCCCGCGTTGACACCGCCTCCGGCAGAGGCCCTTCAGCCGGTTGCTTGGAAGCCCGCCAACGGCTGGCGTTCCGCAGAGATCCTTCTGGACAATCGGACAGTCCAGGGCGGCGCCGAGGACTGCACTGCGGTCGAGCGCAAGTTCCTCCGGGGGTTGGGCGTCGGATCGTTCCTTTGGCTGCCGATTTCCACCGGTCCGACGAAATTCTGGGGCATCCTCTCTCTCGGCTGCGCGCAGCCGGGCGTCCGCTGGAGCCAACCGGAGGTCGAAGCCCTTCGTTCTGCCAGCCGGGTGCTGGGTTCGTTCTACAATCAGCATGCAATGGAGGAGGCTCTCCGAAAGAGCGAGGCGCGTCTTCGCACGCTCAGCGCCTCGGCCCCGATCGGCATATTTGAAACCGACGCCACCGCCAGGATCAACCTCTACTCGAACTCGCGCCTCCAAGCCATTTTCATGCTCACCGAGGAGGAGATCCGGTCGGGGCTCTGGACAACGGTCATTCATCCCGACGACCGCAAAGAGGTCGAAGCCGCCTGGGCCGAAGCCATCCGCAACAGAACCACGATGTTCGTCGAGCATAGGATCGTGCGGCCTCCCAACTGGCTGCGTTGGGTCAAGACGCTCGCCTCCCCGATGCTGGACTCGGCCGGGAATATCACCTCCTTTGTCGGCACCGTCGACGACGTCACCGAGGCCTACCTGACCACCGAAGCCCTCAGCCTCAGCGAGAGCAAGTACCGGTCGCTTGTCGTCAGTCTTAAAGAGGTCGTATTCCAGACCAATGAAGTCGGGCTTTATACCTTCCTGAATCCGTCATGGACCGAGATCACCGGATTCAGCGTCAAGGAGTCCCTGAACACGCTGTTCCTCGATTATGTTCATCCCGACGATCGGGAACTCAACAGCCATGCCTTCCTGCCACTCGTCGAGCGTAAGAAGGAATACTGCCGGCATGAAGTGCGCTTCCTCACAAAATCCGGCGACTATCGCTGGGTTGAGGTGTTCGCACGTTTGACGACCGGCGAGAATGACAACGTCGTCGGAATCTCCGGCACCTTGGCCGATGTCACGGAACGCAAGACCGCCGCAGAGAGCATCCAGCGTTCCCTCCACGAAAAAGAGATCCTCCTCAAGGAGATCCATCACCGCGTGAAGAACAACATGCAGGTGATTTCAAGCCTGCTCAGCCTGCAGTCGGACAACATCGGCGACGAGCGCATCAAGAGTCTGTTCCTTGAATCGCAGAGTCGGATCGCTTCGATGGCGCTGATCCATGAGAAACTCTATCAATCTTCGGATCTCGGTCACATCGACTTCGCCGACTATCTCCAGGGACTGGTTGAAAACCTGACCTCCAGCCTCGGCGCCGGCGCACGCACAATCGATATCAACCTCGATGTCCCTCTCATTTTTCTCGGGATCGATACTGCGATCCCGTGCGGGCTCATCATCAACGAGTTGATCTCCAACGCATTCAAACATGCCTTCCACGCGGGGAGCCCGGGGAGGATCGAAGCCTCGCTCACCCGCGTCGAGAATGGCCGCCTCCGGCTCGTCGTCCGCGACAACGGCTGCGGAATCCCTCCGGGCATCGACCCACTGAGAACCAAATCCTTGGGACTGAAACTCGTCCACACGCTGACACGCCAGCTGCGCGGCGAAATCAGCATCGAGAACGACTCCGGGACGTGTTTCGTTCTTCTGTTGCGCGAAGTCCCGGCAAAGGAGAGCCCCCACTCATGAATCCGCCCCGGAAGATATTGATCGTCGAAGATGAGATGCTTGTCGCTCTCGATCTCGAACGGCGCCTGCTCCGGTTGGGCTACAACGTGTGCAACATAGTCCCCGATGGCGCCGAAGCGGTGCGCCTCGCCGAGACGGATCGCCCGGATCTCATCCTGATGGACGTCATGCTTCAGGACGGGACCGACGGAATCGAGGCGGCGAAACAGATCCGGGCGACCCAAGACATTCCGATCATCTACCTCACGGCGAATGCCGACGAGCACACTCTCCAGCGCGCCCAGGCAACCCTTCCTTCGAGCTACCTGCTGAAGCCATTCAAGGAGCGCGAGCTTCAGATCTCCATCGAGATGGCTCTCATCAACAACGACCTGCAGCGCCAGTTGAAGACGGAGCGCGCCAGTCTGGAGCAGCGCGTGCTCGAACGCACCGCAGAGCTCGCGAAGGCAAACGATTCCTTGAAGGAAGAAATGGCCTCTCGCCTCCAGGTGGAGGCGCAGCTCATGCGTGCACAGCGGCTGGAAAGCATCGGCGCACTGGCAAGCGGCATTGCCCACGATCTCAACAACGTTTTCACACCGCTCCTGATGTCGGCGGAAATGCTCGAAGGCGTCAGTCCGAGCCCGGCGGACAAACGTCTCACTGACATCATCGTCGGGAGCGCGCGGCGCGGGGCCGACATGGTGAAACAGATCCTGTTGTTCGTGAGAGGCGCCGATGGTGAACGCCTCCAGTTCCAACTGGATCGCCTCGCGAGGGAGGTCCACCACCTGCTCAGGGAGACGCTCCCTCCTTCGATAAGCATCTCCGTCCGCTGCGCCCCGAAGCTTCACCCGGTCCTCGGCGCCGCCACCCAGCTGCACCAGGTGTTGATGAACCTCTGCGTCAACGCACGCGACGCCATGCCCTCCGGCGGCGAGATCGTCATCGAGGTTGAGAACTTCCTGATCGACGAGACTTTCGCCCGGCTGCAGCCCGGCGCGAAGCCCGGCAAGCACGTGCGCCTCACCGTCGCCGACACCGGAACCGGGATGCCACCCGAGGTGCGCGAGAAGATCTTCGATCCGTTTTTCACAACCAAGGAGCCGGGAAAAGGCACCGGTCTCGGACTCTCAACCGTCGCCTCAATCGTCCGCGCCCACGAAGGCTTTATCGACGTCGATAGCGAGGTCGGACGCGGGAGCCGCTTCCGCGTCTACCTGCCGGCGTGCGAGATGGGAGGCTCCCAGAGCCCCCTTGCCCTTGCCGATCTGCCGCGCGGCAATGGCGAACTTCTCCTGGTGGCCGACGACGAGCATGCCGTCGGCGAGATCACCAAGGCGACGCTTGAAGCCTACGGCTATCGCGTGCTGCTCGCCGACAACGGCAGCGATGTCCTCTCGCTCTACACGACACATCGCAGCAAGATCGCGATGATCATCATCGACATGATGATGCCGTTGATGGACGGCCCCACGGCCATCCGGTGCCTGCGCGACCGCAGCGCCAACGTGCCGGTGCTTGCGGTCAGCGCTTCGGCGCCAGACAGTGCCGGCCAAGCCATGCTCACAACACATCGCGCCGGCTTCCTGAAAAAGCCTTTCACCAAGGAGCAATTGCTCCGCTCGGTTCGCGAAAGACTGTCAGTTGCAGGCGCTTGAATCGCGGGCCCGCCGCCGCGCGATTTTGGAGCTAAAGCCGTTCGCGGTCCGACCGTATAAGTGCCCTGTTCGGCACCGTGAATTCTCCTTCTCCAACACAAGTTCTCGTCCAGGCCTGCAGGCAGGGCTGCCGGTTGTTCCAGCGCCTCGAGTACGGGCGCTCAAACGGCAGCCGGCCGGTCTTCGACATCCGCCTGCCCGAGCCGGCCGTGGTCGTGGACTTCTCCGGAAGCAGGACTGTGGATCCGGAAAGGGAGTGCGAGCTTCTCGTCGAAATGCCCGGCGGCCGGGGCTGGGTGCTCGAATCCGCGCAATCGGTCTTCGTATCCGGAGAATCCTCCGCGCAGCAATACTGAACCACCAGCCGAGCCCGCGCCCGGAATCGGACGCGGGTATTGCATTCCGCAAAGCCACCGGACCGGCGGCTCAATTGAGCTTCTCGTCCAGCAGGGCGAACAGCGCCTTCTCGTCGATGCGCTCCTGCTTCATCGAGTCGCGATCGCGCAGGGTGAAGGTCCCGTTGGCGAGCGTGTCGAAATCGACGGTCACACACCAGGGAGTGCCGATCTCGTCCTGCCGGCGATACCGGCGGCCGATGGCGCCCGATTGGTCGTAGAACGAGACGCACTTGCGCTTCAGTTTCGCGTAAAGCTGCTCGGCTGCGGCCACGAGTTCCGGCTTGTTCTTCACGAGCGGGAGCACCGCGACCTTGACCGGCGCCAGCCTCGGGCTGAGCCGGAGCACGGTGCGCTTCTCCATCTTGCCCTTCTCGTCCGGGGCCTCGTCCTCGCTGAACGCGGCGGACAGTGCGGCGAGGAAAATGCGGTCGACGCCCACCGAGGGCTCGATGACGTGCGGCACATACTTCTTCTTCGCGGCCTCGTCGAAGTACTCCATCGACTTGCCGCTGAACTTCTGGTGCTGGGTGAGGTCGAAATCGCCGCGGGCGGCAAAACCCCAGATCTCCTGCACTCCGAACGGAAACTCGAACATGATGTCGACCGTCCCCTTCGAGTAGTGGGAGAGCTTCTCCTTCGGGTGCGCGTACTCGCTCAGCTTCGAGCGCGGCACGCCCACGCTGTCGAGCCAGGCCAGGCCGGCGTCGATCCAATCGCGGTGGCATTTTTGCCAGTCGGCGTCGGGCGCGATGAAATACTCGATCTCCATCTGCTCGAACTCGCGCGAGCGGAAGGTGAAGTTGCGCGGGTTGATCTCGTTGCGGAACGCCTTTCCAACCTGTGCGATGCCGAACGGCACCTTCACGCGGCCCGTGTCGACGACATTCTTGAAGTTGATGAAGATGCCCTGGGCGGTCTCCGGCCGCAGGTAGGCGACCGCCGACCCGTCCCGCAGCGCGCCGATGTACGTTTGGAACATCATGTTGAACGAGCGCGGCGGCGTCAGGCTGCCGGGCTCGCCCGTCGCCGGCGACGGGATCAGCGGAATCTCCTCAGGTTTCGCCTGCGTGAAATCCTTCACCTCGACCGGCAGGAGCTTCCCGCGGACCGCCTTCTTGCGCTTGAGCTGGTCGGCCTTCTCCTGCAGCTCCTCGGCCGTCCGGTCGCTTTCGAGGGCCGAGACATAGCCGAAGACCTGCCGCTCGCCAGTGCCCTCGGCCTCCACAACGGCGGCGGCCCAGAACAGCTGGTCGGCGCGGTAGCGCTGCTTCGAGACTTTGCAGTCCACCAGCGGGTCGGTGAAATTGTCGACGTGGCCCGACGCCTTCCAGGTCGTGGGATGGTGGATGATCGACGAGTCCAGCCCCACCATGTCGTCGCGGCGCTGCACGAAGTCGCGCCACCACGCAGCCTTGATGTTGTTCTTCATCTCCACTCCCAGCGGACCGTAGTCGAAGAAGCCATTCAGGCCGCCATAGATATCAGACGACGGAAAGATGAAGCCGCGGCGTTTGCAGAGCGACACAAGCGTCTCCATGAGGTTGGCGGAGGGAGTCGGCGTGGACATAGGGGAAGAGAGATAGCCTTCCTGGAGGCCTGCGGTCAATTCCGTGGTTGAGGGCCTATCCGCTGATCGTCGATGAAAACGGCGCGGTCCCAAAGGCGTGAACCCTCAATGCATCTGACAAGATCTTCCAGGAGCCTGCGCTCGCGTCAATTAGGCGGTGGCGGTTCGAACCGGCCATCTTCAGTGACCCAGTACATCGACCTCACGGGATCCTTCTCTATGGCGGAGTTGAAGAAACGGAAAAAGACCTCCCTGCCTCGGCCGGAGATCAGTCTCTCAATCCAGACTCCTTCCATATCCCAGGCAGTGAAGAAATCGGGCGGCGATCACGACTACCCCCGACACGCTTCTGCCGCGGATCATCCATGGTTTCATGGTCTACAGGCCAGAGATCGCGGTCATCGTGGATCTGATTTATCCCCATGACCTGTTGATGGGCGGCCCCGAGGGTGAAGCCGCTGTCGATTTCACGATCAACGGCAGCGGCCCAATGGGTGTTCGAACCCCCGATGCGCAGCGGGCAACCGGTGGATGCGGCCATTACCATCCCTTTTTCATTCCATCCGCCGTCTTGAGTGGCGGTTGACGCCCGGGGTGCGCGGGGGCAAGGTCGTGGGCCAGCCCTTTTTCCCATGAAGCTCACGTTCACCCAGAAGGAATTCCAGCGGCTCCTCGAGCTCACGCACTACGGCATGTGGGTCGTGACCGGTTACCAGGGTGAGGACACGGCTGCGGCCCGGCGATACTTCGATCTCGATCAGAAGCTTCTCGCGCTGGCTGCCCCCCTCGGCTGCGCGAATCTCGTCGAGGAACGCGCCGACGGCACCCTGCAACCCGCCGTCGAACTCGCCGACGAGGAAAAGGTGCGCGACATCCAGAACGAGTTCACCAACGACGTGTTCTGGCACGAGCTGGTCGCCCGGCTCGCCGACCGCGACTATTCCGCCGAGCAGGCCAAGCGCGCCCTGGGAGGCACCCCCGGAGTCGAGCCTCCCCCGACGTCCGACGAGCGAATCAAGCAGATCGAGGACGTCTACTGGAAGGAGTTCGAGAAGAACGACCTTGCCAACGTCATCGTTCTCCGGGGCGGAGGCCGGGGCTGATTTCCCATGAAACTCAAGTTCTCCCATGGTGTTTGCATCCTCAGCCTGGCAGCGATCACCACCGCTGCTTGCGCGGGCGCCGAGCCCGCGGTGATTCCAATCTGGCCCGAGGGGGTTCCCGGCATCCGCGCCGACATCTCTCCCGAGAAGCCCAACGGCCGCGGCGGCGTCGGCAACATCAATACGCCAACCCTCACCTGCTATCTTGCGCCCGCGGGCCAGGCGAACGGCACCGCCGTCGTCATCTGCCCGGGAGGAGGCTATGCCTGGCTTTCGATCGAGAAGGAGGGCGCCGAACCGGCCCAGTGGTTCAACGCGCGCGGAGTGACCGCCTTCGTTCTCAAGTACCGCCTTGTCGAATACGGCCAGCCGGCGCCCCTCCGCGACGTCCTGCGCGCCATCCGCCTGGTGCGCTCCCGCGCTGCGGAGTTCGGGATCAAGCCCGACCGCATCGGCGTCATGGGCTTCTCGGCGGGCGGCCACCTGGCCTCGTGCGCCGGCACGCTTTATGACGCGCCCGAGGGACGGACGGGGGCGGAGCTCGACGCCGTCAGCGCCCGGCCGGACTTTCTCATGCTGATCTACCCGGTCATCACGATGAAGGATCCCTACGCGCACGCCGGCTCCCGCAAGAACCTCCTTGGAAAACATCCGTCACCTGAGCTCGTCGACCGGTATTCGACCGAGCTTCAGGTCACCAAGAACACACCTCCCGCGTTCCTTCTGACGACATGGGAGGACGGCGCGGTGCCGGCGGAGAACAGCCTGGGATTCTTCGCCGCGATGCACCGCGCGGGCGTTCCGGCCGAGATGCACGTCTTCGAGAAAGGCCCCCACGGCATCGGCCTGCGCCCGGGCTTCGGCCCGACTTCCGACTGGCCGAAGGCCCTCGAAAGCTGGCTCCGCCTCCACGGCTGGATCGCAGCGCAGTAATCCCGGAACAACCGGGCCCGCGTCATCACTAACATCAGAGCAATGTTCCGCGGCAAAACGCACTTCATCATCCTCGCTCTGATCGCGATCCCGGTGATCGCCCGGTTTCAGATGTTCACCGGGATGCGGCAGCAGGTGCCGGTCGCCGCTTTTTCCCAGATCCAGTACGGCGGCGAGATGGGCCCCGGAGAGCCGACCATCGAGTCGAACATGGGGTTCACCGCGCATGCGCTCGGCACAAGGGCTGCGAACGACTGGTTTGCCGGGCGGGTCCCCCTTTGGAACTACTTCGAGGGGACGGGCGTCCCCCTCGGCGGCGAGATGCAGGGCGCCGCGCTGTTCCTCCCCTTCATCCTCCTGCTCAAATCGATCTCCGGGCAGCTCTATTTCCACACGGTCCTCCAGATCCTTGCGGGGATCTGCACGTTCTTTTATCTCCGGAGGATCCGCCTCGGGGTTGCGGCCTCCTTTTGCGGCGCCGTCCTGTTCGAGCTGAACGGCACTTTTGCCTGGATGGCGAGCGCCGCCTACAACCCGGTCGCCTTCCTGCCGATGTCGCTGCTTGGGCTCGAGCTTGCGATCGAGGCGGCTGAGCGCGGCGCGAAGGGCGGATGGCTCATCCTCTGCGCGGGAGCCGTCTGGTCGGTCTACGCGGGCTTCCCCGAGGTGGCGTTCGTCAACGCCATGCTGGTGGTGATCTACTTCCTCTTCAGGGCGTCCCGGCTTCCGCGCGCGGTTCTCAGGCCTCTCGTCCTCAAGCTGGGGCTCTGCCTGGTCGTGACCCTCCTGCTGATCGGCCCCCTCATCGCCCAGTTCACCGACTTCCTCTCCTTTTCCTACAGCGAGGGACGGGCGAACTCCGGCGGCGCGTCGGTCGATCCCCGTATCAGTGTCATCGGCCTTCTGGTGCCCTACATCTACGGGCCGCTTCTCGCGCTGAACAATCCCTTCTGGCGCGATGCCGCCGGGTACCTCGGCTTCTCGATGACGGTGCTTGCGCTCGCGGGAGCGGGCTGGCGCTGGCGCAGCCGCATCGTCCAGTGTTTCGCCCTCTGGGCGTTGATCTGCCTGCTGAAAATCCACGGCGAGCCGGTGACCACCTGGCTCCTTCTCAAGATCCCGGTTCTGAAGCTGGTCGTCCTGGTCCGGTGGCTTGTCCCCTCGCTGGAATTCTCCGTGGTCGTGCTGGCCGCAAGCGCCCTCGATGAGCTGCACCTGAAGCCCCGCGCGCACCTCTGGATCCCCGTGCTCGTCGTGAGCGTGCTCGCGTTCATAGCCCTCTTCCTGGCGCAGGCCGAGTATGCGTTTCTTGCCAAGGGATTTTTCGTCTACGCCTACGCCGCACTGAATCTGCTTTTCGTGTTCCTCTTCTCGCTCGCCTGCTGCTGCGCCCCCCAGATGGGCAGGCATTCGCCATGGGTCATCTCCTCGCTCGCGGTCTTCGAGGCACTGGTCCTGTTCAATGTGCCGATCATCTCAGCCCCGAGGAAATGTTCCCTGGACATGGAAGGCGTGGCCTTCCTCCAGAAGAACCTCGGCCTGCAGCGCTTCTATACCCTCGGGCCGATCCTGCCCAACTACGGCTCGGCGTTCGGGATCGCCGAACTGAACTACGACGACATGCCTGTGAACAAGCACCTCGTCGAGTACTTCAAGACCCATCTCGATCCCTACATGAACGCGACAAACACCAAACCCAACTGGCAGCGCGCGTCCAACCCCTCTAACAATCTGCTCATCCGGAGAAATTATCCCGCCTTCGGAGAAGCCGGCGTCAAGTACGTCATCACCCATCCGAACGAGAACCTGAGCGCGTTCATGCGCCCGGTCTTTCGAGGCCACGTGATCCATATCTACGAGTTGCCAGAATACAGGCCCTATTTCACCGCCAGCGACAGCATCCTCCATCCCGCTTCGCGCGACGAGGTCGAGGTTCTCTCCGAACGTCCCACCACGCTTGTCCGCCTCGAGTCGTACACTCCCAATTGGAGGGTCTCCATCAACGGAAAGCCGGCCAAGCTCGATATGGCCGAGGGTCTTTTCCAATCGGTGGATGTTCCCGCCGGCGCCTCGATCGTGAAGTTTTCCTATGGATGCCCCCACGGTTCGTGGGTGGGCCCGCTGTTCTGGCTGGGGCTGCTGATCTCCCTCGGTGCCGGCATCCTGGATCTCTGGGATGCATGCGCCAGGATGGTGGGCCGCGTTGGCACCAACGCCCCGTGGCTCCCGTAGCCGCCTGTGGCGGCTTTGGCCCGACACGCTGCTGCTAAAGGCGCCTTGATGCGCCCGGGGCTGGACCCCTATCCTTCCCCAACCTCCGAGGCAATGACCCGACGCGCGACCTACCTCGTCATACTCGCCCTGATCGTCATCCCCTTCGCTTCACGCTTCGAGATTCTCACGGGGATGCGGCAGCAGGCATCCCTCACGGCCCTCCCGATGATGGACAAGGCCGGCGGGGAGATGGGGCCGGGCCTGCCCACGGTCGAGCCGAATGTGGGCTTCACCTCGTTCGCGCTTGGCGCGAGGGCTGTCGAGGATTGGTGCAGCGGACATGTTCCCCTTTGGAACTATTTTGAGGGGACGGGCGCCCCGCTCGCAGGGGAGATGCAAAGCGCCGCGCTTTTCCTGCCCTTCATTCTCCTGCTCAAACTCCTCTCCGGGCAGCTCTATTTTCACATCGTTCTGCAGATCGTCACGGGGATCTGCACGTTCTTCTTCCTCCGCAAGCTTCGCCTCGGAGCGGCTGCCTCGTTCTTCGGAGCGGCACTCTTCGAACTCAACGGCACCTTCGCCTGGATCGCCAACACCGCCTACAACCCGATCGCCTTTCTGCCCATGTCGCTGCTCGGGCTCGAATTCGCGATCGAGGCGGCGGAGCGCCGGGCGAAAGGAGGATGGCTTATCCTCTGCGCCGGTGCCGTCTGGTCGGTGTATGCAGGATTCCCCGAAGTCGCGTTCCTCGACGCCCTGCTCATCGTTGCCTACTTCCTCTTCAGAGCCTCCAGGCTCGCGCGCGCGGTTCTCAAACCGCTCGCCTTCAAGCTGGGACTTTGCCTGGTCGTGACGCTTCTCCTGATCGGGCCGCTCGTCGCCCAGTTCACCGACTTTCTTTCATCCTCGGATATCGAGGGGAGACCAAACTCCGGATCCGCGTCGCTCGACCCCCGCACCAGCCTGATCGTCCTTCTGGCTCCCTACATCTACGGGCCGATCGGCAATTTCCACCTCCCCTTCTGGAGGCAAGCTGCCGGCTATCTCGGGTTCTCCCTCGTTGTGCTTGCGATGGCGGGAGCCGGCTGGCGTTGGCGCAGCCGCGCCGTCCAGTGTTTCGCAATCTGGGCGGTCATCTGCCTCCTCAAGGTGTGCGGCGAGCCGTTGACAACCTGGCTTATTCTCAAGATCCCGGCGCTGAAACTTGTCGTGCTCGTCCGATGGCTCATGCCGTCGCTTGAGTTCTCCCTGGCGGTGCTGGCGGCTCACGCGATCGACGAGCTGTTCTCAGGAGCCAGGCGTTCGCTCTGGATTTCCACCGTTTTGGGGATGGGAGCGTTCTCCGTCTCCCTGTTCCTGGCGCAGGTGATGGGGGTCTTTCAGGGGGAGGGCTCCTTTCTCTTTGGTTACGCCGCACTGAACGTCATCATGGTCATCTTCATCGCGATGGCGTTCTGCTGTACGCCGCAGTTCGGGCGCTTCTCGCCCTGGGCGGCATCCTCCCTGGCGCTGCTGGAAGCGTTTCTCCTGTTCAATATACCCCTGATCTCCGCCCCGCGGGGTTTCTCGATCGACATGGAGGCTGTCGCATTTCTCCGGAAAAATCTCGGCCTCCAGCGCTTCTATACGCTCGGTCCGATCCTTCCTAATTACGGCTCAGCTTGGGGCATTGCGGAGCTGAACTACGACGACATGCCGGTGGACAAGCATCTCGTCGACTACTACAGGGCAAACCTCGACCCCTACATCAGTCCATACAACACAAAGCCCAACTGGGGCCGCGGCGCCGGTCCGTCCTGCAACGAAATCATCCGGAGAAACCACCACGCCTTTGGCCGGGCGGGGGTCAAATATGTGGCCGCCTTCCCATCCGAGAACCTGAGCGGTTACATGCGCCTCGTCTATCGCAGCGAAGCGATGCAGATCTACGAACTGCCTGAGTTCACCTCCTACTTCAGCGGCAGCGATTGTGAGCTGAAGCCCCTCTCTCGCGACGAGGTCGCGGTCCGCTGCGAACACCCCTCAAAGATAGTCCGACTCGAATCGTTCGAGCCCAACTGGAGAGCCACCGTCAACGGGCAGCCTGCCGCGATCGGCGTGCATGACGGGCTCTTTCAGTCGATCGATGTCCCCGCCGGCGTCTCGACAGTAAAGTTCACTTACCGCTGCCCCCGCGGTGCCTGGGTGATTCCTCTGTTCTGGCTCGGGGCTGCCGTCTTCGCCGGTGCAGGCGTGATCGAGCTTTGGGCGCGGCGCAGCGCGGCGCGCGCCCCGCAGCTTGCCTGAACCCAGAAACGGCAGTCCGAACAAATTACCGAGGGCACTGAGTGGCGGAAAGAGATCACAGAGAAGTGTTTTGGAACTCCTTTCTCTGCGGCAGGCGCGGGTTTTCAGATGCATCTCTCTGTGTTCTCGTACCCTGCCTCTGTGCACTCCGTACCCAACTGCGGGACTTAGGCCGAAAAGGGAAGTCTCGCATCGGTCTCTTGCGGACACCACTCCCGCGGGAAAAAACGCCTTGATGAGGCCAGTCTGAGGCGCCTTTGTCTCCCCAAACCCCAGGGCGATGACTCGATTTAAGAACCACCTCGTCATTCTTGTTCTCGTCGCCATCCCGTTCATAGCCCGTTTTCAGATGTTCACCGGGCTGCGGCAGCAGACTCCCCTCATGGTCTATGCCGTGATGCAGAATCTCGACGGCTGCATGGGACCCGGCCAGCCCACGGTCGAATCGAATATGGGATTCACCGCTCAGGCGCTCGGCACCAGAGCCGCCAACGATTGGTTCGAAGGCCGCGTTCCTCTCTGGAACTCTTTCGAGGGCACCGGCGTCCCTCTCGCGGGCGAGATGCAGAGCGCCGCGCTTTTCCTGCCATTCATCCTCCTGCTCAAGTCCCTGTCCGGGCAGCTCTATTTCCATACGGTGCTCCAGATCATCGCGGGAGTCTGCACCTTCCTCTACCTGCGCAAGATCCGCCTCGGTGTCGCCGCCTCCTTCTGCGGCGCGGCGCTCTTCGAACTCAATGGCACCTTCGCCTGGATCGGCAACGCCGCCTATAACCCGATCGCCTTCCTCCCGATGTCGCTGCTCGGGCTCGAACTGGCCATCGGCGCCGCACAGCGCGGCGCCCGGTGCGGCTGGCTGGTTCTCTGCGCGGGAGCCGTCTGGTCGGTCTACGCGGGGTTCCCCGAGGTAGCGCTCCTCAACGCCCTGCTCGTCGCCGTCTACCTTCTCTTCCGCGCCTCCCAGCTTCCGCGCGCTATCCTCAAGCCCCTCGCCTTTAAGCTGGGCCTCTGCCTGGTCGTGACCCTGCTGCTTATCGGGCCGCTCATCGCCCAGTTCACCGACTTCCTCTCCTTCGCCTACATCGGCGGGCGGGGGGACTCGGGGAGCAGGGCGCTGGATCCGAAAAACAGCGTTATCGTCCTGCTGGCGCCTTATATCTACGGGCCGATCGAGAACCTCTTCATTTCCTACTGGAGCCTTGCGGCGGGATACCTCGGTTTTGCCCCGGTCGTCCTCGCGATCGCGGGCGCCGGCTGGCGGTGGCGGAGCCGCGTCGTGCAATGCTTCGCCCTTTGGGCTGTGGTCTGCCTGCTCAAGATCCACGGCGAGCCGCTGACGACCTGGCTGCTTCTCAAAATCCCCGGGCTGAAACTTGTTATGCTCGTCCGGTGGCTTATGCCTTCGCTTGAGTTTTCCCTGGCGGTGCTTGCCGCGGCGGCCGTCGACGAGCTGTTCTCAAGATCCCGCGCTTCGCTCTGGATCCCCGCCTTCATCGCAACCGGAACGGTGGCCGTCTCCCTTTGCGTGGCCCGAGTGAGCGGCGCTTTCGGGATGCCCGGCTACTTCATCTTCGGTTACGCCGCCCTGAATCTCCTCTGGATCGTTCTCTTCGCCATGGCCTGCTGCTTCGCGCCGCAGCTCGGCAAGGCCTCACCCTGGGTGATCTCATCCCTGGCGGTCCTCGAGGCGCTTCTTCTGTTTACCGTCCCCATCTTCTCCGCGCCGACAAACTGCAGGATCGACACAAACGCGGTGGAATTTCTCCGGAAGAATATCGGGCTCCAGCGCTTCTATACCCTCGGGCCGATCCTTCCCAACTACGGCTCGGCGTTCGTGATCGCCGAGCTGAACTACGACGACATGCCGGTCAGCAAATACATCGTCGATTATTTCCGAACGCACCTCGATCCGTTCATGGACCCCTTCAACACGAAGCCGAACTGGGAGCGCGGATCCAATCCGCTGAATAACGAGGTCATCCGCGACAACTGGCCCGCCTACGGACGCGCCGGGGTCAAATACATCGTCGCCCTGCCCGCGGAGAATCTGAGCGACTACATGCACCTCGTCTACCACAGCAACGAGATGAAGATCTACGAGCTGTTCGAGCACACTCCCTACTTCACCGGCAACGAGTGCGAACTCACCCCCGTCTCGCGCGACGAGGTCGAGGTCCGCTGCCAGAAGCCCGCGACGATCGTCAGGCTCGAATCGTTCACCCCCAACTGGAAGGCTACCATCAACGGACAGTCGGCCGCTATCCGCATGCACGACGGACTTTTCCAATCCGTCGACGTCCCTGCCGGCGTCTCCACAGTCAAGTTCACCTACCGCTGTCCGCACGGGGTCTGGGTGATGCCCCTGTTCTGGCTCGGCGCCCTCGGCTTCGCAGTCGCCGGCGCATCTGAGCTTTGGCTGAAACCGGGGGTAACCCCGACGACGCCGACAACGTCTGCCTCTCCTAATGAGGCCTCCTGCCCGTGACAGGGTTCTGCATCGTGCCTTCCACGCCGTTCGTGGAAGAACCAAGCCTAAGGGAGCCGCCCCGGTGGCGTAGGAAATCGGCCCCAGAATCAGGCTGAACAAAGCCGAGCCCCGTCCACCCTGTGCGCGAAGCGCCCGGAAAAACACGGGCAGGCAACCCAAGCGATGCTCCGACTAAAATCACTCGTCCCCACCTCCTGGCTCGTGCCTGCCCTGTGCGCGGGACTCTTCCTCGGGACGTTCGTCCTTTTCTCCCGGTCGGCCGGATTCGGGTTCCTGAACTACGATGACCCGCGCTACGTAACCCAGAACCCGCACGTGCAGGCCGGCATCACGTGGGAGGGCGTGGAATGGGCATTCACCGGAAAGTCGGACTATTGGCATCCGCTCACCTGGATCGCGCACATGGCCGACTGGCAGCTCTTCGGCCCGCGCGCCGCCGGCCACCATCTTGTCTGTGTGTTCTGGCATGCGCTAAACGCGGCCCTCGCCTTCCTCGTCCTGCGCCGGCTCACGGGCGCCTGCCTCACCAGCGCCCTCGCGGCAGCCCTTTTTGCCTGGCATCCCCTCCGCGTGGAATCGGTGGCCTGGATCACCGAGCGCAAGGACGTGATGAGCGGCTTTTTCTTCCTGCTCACGCTCCTGGCCTACGCCGGCTACGCCGACCGGCGACGCGACGGACGCCCCGCGGGGGCCGCCTATGGGCTCACCCTGGCCGCGTTCCTTGGCGGGCTCATGTGCAAGCCCATGCTGGTGACGCTTCCCCTGGTGCTTCTTCTCCTCGATTACTGGCCGCTCCGGAGGCTCGGGGAGCCGGGCGCGGGCCGGCGCAGGATATGGGAGGAAAAGATCCCCTTTTTCGCGCTTTCCGCCGCGGTCGGTGTAGTCACAGTCTGGATGCAAACCGGCATCGGCGCGTTCACCCTGCGCCTGCCGCTCGGGGCGCGCCTGGCCAACGCCTGCGTCTCGATTCCGCGCTACCTCGGGAGCTTCGCCTGGCCGTTCGACCTCGCGGTCTGTTACCCGCACCCAGGCCACTGGCCCTGGCCTGCCGTGGCCGGTGCCGCGGTGCTGGTCCCCGGGATCACCCTCGCGGCCGTTCTCCAGCGAAAGGAGCGTCCGTGGCTCCTGGTGGGCTGGGGCTGGTTTCTGATCATGCTTCTGCCGGTGATCGGCATCGTGCAGGTGGGCTTCCAGTCGATGGCCGATCGCTACACCTACCTGCCGATCCTCGGGGTGGAAATCGCCCTGCTCTGGACCCTCCGCGAAGCCCTCGCCTCCTGGCGACCCCGATGGCCGGTCGCCGCCGCTGCGATCGCCCTGCTCGCCGGAGGCGCGGCGCGGACCTGGGACCAGGAGGCGGTCTGGCAGACTCCGACCCGCCTTTTCGGGCACGCCCTGGCGGTCACCGGCCGCAATCCCATGGCCCATTTTTTTCTCGGCGCCACTCTCCTTCTCGACGGCAAAACAGACGCCGCCGAGGCCCATACGCGGAAGGCCGTCGCGGAGATGCCCGAATACCCGCCCGCCCTGGAGCTGATGGCCGAGATTCATCTCGCGAGGGGCCGGATGGCCGAGGCGGCCGATTGCTACCGACGCATCCTCCGGGCCGACCCACGCAATGTCGCCGCCTCGTGCTCGCTCGGGGCGGTCTACATCAAGGCGAACCGCCTGGAGGAAGCGGCGGCCCTGTTCCGTCCCGCGGCTCTGGCAGGAGATGCCGGGGCGCAGTTCGGCCTGGCCACCGTGAACGAGCGCCTGGGGCGCCTCGACGAGGCCCTGACCGGATTCCGGGCAGTCATCCGCCAGCGACCGGCGGAAACCGTTGCCCACTTCAAAATCGGCCAGCTCCTCCTCGCGAGGCAGAGACCAGGCGAGGCCGCCGATTCGTTCAAGAAGGTCGTCAAGCTCCAGCCCAATTTCGCCCCGGCCCACCTCGGACTCGGCGTGGCCCTGGAACAGCTGGGCAGGCCTGAGGAGGCGTTCGCCGAATTCAGGCGCGCGCTCGAGACCAATCCCGCCGCGACCGAGGTCCATCGCGCCTGGGGCGATGCCCTCGCCCGCAGCCGGCGGTTCGATGAGGCGGTCGTCCATTACAAGGAGGCCTTGCGCTTGAACCCGCGCGACGCCATCGCCGAGGCAAGCCTCGGCTTCGCCCTGTTTGCAACCGGTCGCCGCGACGAGGCGGCAGGTCATTGGGAGCAGGCCCTCCGGATCGACCCGAACATCGCCGGCCTTCGCGATCGGATCCGCCGGGCGCGGGCGCCTGAATAATCACTTCCCCCGCCCGGATTTTCCGCTATTCCCGATTCTCGGTGTCCATCCTCTCCATCGTCCTTCCGGTCTTCATCGTCATCGCCCTCGGCGGGATCCTCACGCGCCTGCGGTTTCTCTCGGCCGATCTGATCGGCGAACTGAACCGGCTGACCTATTTCGTTGGGCTTCCCGCGTACCTGTTCACCAGTGTGGTCGATGCCGACTTCAAGGGAGGAAGGGCAGGACTGCTTTTCGCGGTGATGGGCGGAGCGACGCTCCTGGGCCTGGTGCTCGGCCTTCCCGTTGCCCGGGCGTTGAAGATCCCTAGGGAATCGATCGGCTCCTTCCTGCACGCCTCCATCAGGGGCAACCTCGCGTACATTGGCCTGCCGGTGATCACCCTGGCCCTGGCGGCGCATGCGGGGCCCGGTGCCGACTCGCTTCGGCACATCGCCCTGGTCGCAATGGCCCCGCTCGTGGTGATCACCAACGCCTTCGGCGTGCTCCTGCTTCTCATCGGACACGCGCAACCGGGAACGGCGATGGTGCGCTCGATCGCCTGGCAACTGGTCACCAATCCACTTCTCCTCGCCGTCGGGGCCGGCGTGGGCTGCGCGGCCGCATGCATCTCTCTGCCGGCATGGTTCAAGGAATCGGTCGGGATCGTCGGCCAGATGGCGTTGCCGCTGGCCCTGCTCTGCATCGGCGGGACGCTGACGACCATGACCCTGAAGGGGAAGCGCGCCGCTGCGCTGGGCGCCTCAGTGATCAAGGTCGCGGCACTGCCCCTGCTCGCGTGGCCGCTCGGCCGATGGGCGGGGCTCTCCGTCCCGGAGATGCGCATCGCCCTCCTTTTCCTGGCCTGCCCCACCGCCGCTGCCTCGTTCACGCTGGCCGGCAAGCTGGGCGGCGACGAGGCGCTCGCCGCAAGCTGCGTCGTGCTCAGCACGGCACTTTCGATCCTCTCACTCAGCGCTGTGCTGACCTTGGTCTAGGAATCTGTCCGGCTCCGTCCGCAGGTTCCTGGGCAAAATGGCTGCGCCATATTGGCCGGATGATTGAGCGTGTCGGTTTTCTCCGGAAGTATTTCCGAAAATCGACCTCATCATCAATTTTCTGGTTTGCCCTGCTCGACCCTTCGGCAGAAGGGATGGCTGCCCCCTTTCCCTCCATGTCCACCCCCCGCCCGTTATCTCTCCTCGGCCTGTTTCTTTCCGCCGCGCTGGCCGGCGCCGCGCCGATCCCAATAACGCCCGTGCCTCCCCAGGCCGCGCTTCGCGTCGCCACCGTGCAGGTGCGCGTGACGCCCGACCACCGGGATTGGACCTACCAGCCGGGCGAACATCCCCGGTTCACGGTGGGGCTCGTCGCGGACAACGAGCCGATCGACAATGCAAGCGTCAGCTACAAGGTCGGCCCCGAGATGATGCCGGCCGAGTCCAAGACGGCCGCCGTGCCGCTTGAAGGCCTGGTCATCGACGGGGGCACGATGTCCGAACCCGGTTTTCTCCGCTGCAGCGTCACCGCCGAGATCGCCGGCCGCACTTACCGCGGAGCCGCCACAGCCGCCTTCGCCCCCGAAAAAATCACCGCCTTCCAGACCGATCCGGCCGATTTCGATGCCTTCTGGGATGCCGGCAAGTCCGCGCTTGCCAAGATTCCCATGGAGTCCCGCCTGACCCTCCTTGCCGACGCCTGCACCGACAAGGTGAACGTCTATCATGTGAGCTTCCGGACCGTCGGGCCCAACTGGACGACGGTCCCGGCCCGCATCTACGGCATTCTTTGCGAGCCGAAGGTTCCCGGCCGTTATCCCGCTGTTCTCAAGGTGCCCGGAGCCGGGGTGCGCCCCTACCCGGGCGACAAGGACCTCGCCGCCCGCGGGGCCATCGTCCTCGAAATCGGCGTCCACGGCATTCCGGTGAACATGCCCCAGGAGGTGTACGACGCGCTGGCCGCCGGCGCCCTCTGCGGCTACTGGACCTACAACCTCGATGACAGCGAGACATTCTACTACCATCGCGTCATCCTAAGTTGCTTACGGGCAAATGATTTCCTAGCTTCCCGTGAGATGTGGAACGGCAAGAACCTCCTGGTCATGGGGGCGAGCCAGGGAGGCATGCTCTCAATCGCCACGGCGGGTCTCGATTCGCGCGTGACCGCATTGGCCGCGACTCATCCGGCATTTTGCGACATGGCGGCGGAACTTCACGGGCGCGCCGGTGGCTGGCCGCATCCGTTCCAGCCCGACTCCGCCACCGGCAAGCCTTCCCTCCACTCCACCCCGGCCAAGATCTCGACCGCAGCCTACTACGATACGGTCAATTTTGCCCGGCGCGTAAAGGTGCCCGGATTCTACTGCTGGGGCTACAACGACGACGTCTGCCCGCCCACGTCCACCTACGCCGCGTACAATATCATCACCGCCCCGAAGAAGCTGGCGGTGACCATGGAACTGGCCCACAGCTACACGCCCGAACAGTGGGAAGCCATCAACACCTGGGTGGTCGCCCAGCTTGGGCTGAAATAGAAAATGCCCTCCCCAGGGTCGTCCGGCCCCCGGCGGCCCAGGGCTGCCAGCCGGGAAATCCAACCCGGCGGAGGGCTCCCCCGGCGGCGGCGAGATTGGAAAACAGTCTCATCCGACGGACTGGAATTTCGGGTTCCTGAGGGAATCGCCCGGAAAGCGATCTCAAATCACGCGCAACCAGTCTCATTCCACTGACGTCCCCGAAAGAATATCCTAGTTGCCCCTCAGATTCCCCTCCGCCCGGCTCGTTCGGTCTCCCCTGACGCGACGGCAGTAGATGCCTTTGTGTCATTTGCGTTCCCTCTCTCCGGACGGCAACAACACGACCTAACTCCTTTTCATGAAACTCCGTATTGTCGGCCAAAACATCCCAAACATTCCCTGGCAGCCCAAGCCAAGGGGCTGCCCCGACGTTGTCTGGCGCTATGACCGCAATCCGGTCATCGGCCGCCGGCCTCTGCCGCGCGTCACCGGGATCTATAACAGCGCTGTCGTCGCCTTCGGCGGCGCGTTCACAGGGGTGTTCCGCACCGAGGGAATGGATCGCGTTCCCCACCTGCACGTCGGCCGCAGCCCCGACGGCATCAATTTCACCTTCGAACCGAAGCCGATCGACTTCGTCTGCGAAGACCCCGAGGTGCGCCGCCACGAGTACGCCTACGATCCGCGCGTCACGCCGATCGACGGCACCTACTACATCACGTGGTGCAACGGCTACCACGGTCCGACGATCGGCATCGCGAAGACGACCGACTTCGTCCGCTTCGAACAGCTCGAGAACGCCTTTCTCCCCTACAACCGCAACGGCGTGCTCTTCCCCCGAAAGGTCAACGGAAAGTTCCTGATGCTGAGCAGGCCGAGCGACACGGGGCACACTCCTTTCGGCGACATCTTCGTGAGCGAGAGCTCTGACATGGTCTACTGGGGCAAGCACCGCCACATCATGGGCCGCGGCTGGCCCTGGTGGCAGGGCACGAAGATCGGCGCCGGTCCCTCCCCGATCGAGACAAGCGAGGGCTGGCTGCTCTTCTATCACGGCGTCACGACCACCTGCAACGGGTACGTCTACGCAATGAGCGCCGTGCTCCTCGATCTCGAACAGCCCTGGAAGGTGATCGCCTGCTGCGACCAGCAACTGCTCTGCCCCGAGGCCCCGTATGAGCTGAGCGGCTTCGTGCCGGGTGTCTGCTTCCCGGTGGGCTGCCTCTGCGACGCGGCCACCGGGCGCATCGCCATCTATTACGGCGCCGCCGACACGGTCTCCGCGCTTTGCTTCTGCGACGCCGAGGAGATCGTGCAGTTCGTGAAGGAACATCCCCTGAGGAAGTGATCCGCACGGCCCCCGCGCCGAGATGTATCTGTTCCCCCTCGCTTCTGCGGCGTGGCAGTTTCGCGACGCGACCCGGCGCTCGCCGTGGCGCGCGGCCGCGGTGCCGGGGTGCGTGCACAGGGACCTGCTCGCGCACGGCCTGATTCCCGATCCGTTCCGCGGCTGCAACGAGCTCTCGCTCCAGTGGATCGAGGAGCACGCCTGGGAATACCGCACGCGGTTCTCCGTCCCGCCGGCGCTGCTCGAGGACGAGGCCGTCGACCTGGTCGCCGACGGCCTCGACACCGTGGCGACCGTGCGGCTCAACGGCCGCGAGATCGCCCGCACGGAGAACATGTTCGCCGCGGGCCGCTGGGACGTGAAGGCCCTCCTGCGGCCCGACCAGAACGAGATCTGCATCCGATTCGACAGCGCGCTCGACTACATCCGTTCCCACCGGACGGGACACAAGCCCCGCGAGTTCAACGACCCGGTCGGCCGCAGCACCGTCATCCGCAAGCAGCAGTGCCAGTTCGGCTGGGACTGGGGCCCCCGCCTTGTCACCGCCGGCATCTGGCGCGACGTGCAGCTCGAGGGATGGACGGCCAACCGGCTCGAAAGCGTGCGCGTGACCCAGGATCACCGCGCCGACGGAAGCGTCCGCCTGCGGCTCGAGCCCGAGCTTGTGCGGGCCGATCCTGGCGCGGTCTGCCGCTGGCGCCTCGCGCTCGGGCATGTCACCGTCGCGGCAGGCGAAGGACCCGAGATCGCCGTGGAGTACCCGCAGCTCTGGTGGCCGCGCGGCCAGGGAGACCAGCCCCTCTACAAGCTCGAGGTCGAGGTCGCCCTCGCCGACGGCACGCGCCTCGCGCCCTGGACCCAGCGGATAGGCCTACGGACGCTCGCGCTGGACTGCCGCCCCGACGCCTGGGGCGAATCGTTCCAGTTTGTCGTCAACGGCAGGCCCGTCTTTGCCAAGGGCGCCAACTGGATCCCCGCCCACAGCTTCGTCGCGGGGCTCGGTCGCGCCGATTACGCCCGCGACCTCACCAGCGCCGCCGATGTCAACATGAACATGATCCGCGTCTGGGGCGGCGGCATCTACGAGGACGAGAGCTTCTACAACCTCTGCGACGAGCTCGGTCTTTTGGTGTGGCAGGACTTCATGTTCGCCTGCACGCTCTATCCGGCCGACGCGGCGTTCCTCGCCAGCGTGCGCACCGAGGTGCGGTGCCAGGTCCGGCGCCTGCGCCACCACGCGTGCCTCGCGCTCTGGTGCGGCAACAACGAGGTGTTCGGCTGCAACGCCGACCTGCTGGCCGGCGACCCCGCCCTGATGGCCGACTACGAGGCCCTGTTCCACAGGACGATCCCCGAGGAGCTTGCCGCGTGCGACAGTGCCACGCCCTACCGGCCGAGTTCCCCGTGGCGCGGGGAGGCCGACGCCGGCCACGAGGCCGGGGAAAAGCGCGGTGACACCCATTTCTGGGACGTCTGGCATGCCCGCAAGCCCATCAAGGACTACGAGAAACACTCTTTCCGGTTCGTCTCGGAGTTTGGAATGCAGAGCTTCGCCTCCGCCGGAACCCAGGCCGCGTTCTGCCCGCCGGACGACGGGAACGTCTTCGGACCGTCGATGACGAACCACCAGAAGAACCGCTTCGGCAACCAGATCGTCCTCGACTACGTCTCGCGGGAGTACCGGTTTCCGAAGGATCAGGACTCGCTCCTTCACCTCTCGCAGCTCAACCAGGCCGAGTGCATGCGCGTCGGCGTCGAGCATTACCGCCGCTCGCGGCCGCGGTGCATGGGAGCCCTCTACTGGCAGCTCAACGACTGCTGGCCGGTCGCCTCCTGGAGCTCGCTCGAGTTCGGCGGGCGCTGGAAGGCGCTCCACCACTTCGCGCGCCGCTTTTTCGCGCCGGTGCTCGTGTCGGCCCGCGTGCCCGGAGAGGAGGAGACGATCACCGGCAACTACCGGCGGACGAGCGTGCGCGAGGTGCATCTCCACACCGTCTCCGACCTTCCCGAGCCGGTCCGCGGCGTGCTGCGCTGGGCGCTCTGCCACGTCGACGGCCGGAGAATCTCCGGCGGAAGCAAGCGCGTGGAGATCGGCCCGGGGGAGAGCGTCTGCCGGCGGACGCTCGACCTGTCGAAGCCGATGGAGCTCCACGGACGCGACAACCTCTATCTCCGGATCTCGCTCGAGATCGGCGGCGCCTGCGTCAGCGGCGACACGGTGTTGCTTGCGCCGCCTCGCTTCCTCTCGCTCCCGCAAGGCCGCGCCAGGGCGTCCATCCGGATGTCCTCGCCGCGGAAGGCGATGCTCAGGTTCTTATCCCCCGTCTTCCTGCGCCGCCTCGCGTTCGACCTCGGGGACATCCCCTGCCGGGCGAGCGACAACTGGTTCGACCTCTATCCCGGCGAGCCGAAGTCCGTCGAGGTCGAGTTCGCGCAGCCGCTGACGGCGGACCGCCTCCGTCAGGCGTTGACCTGGCGCTCGCTGGTCGACACCTACTGACACCCCTCCACCCCAAAAAACGTCACTTATGTCCGACTCCCCCGCCCCCACCACTCCTGCAACCGCGCCCGGTTCAAGGACAGCCCCCGAGGACAAGGTCCCGATCGGCCAGAAGCTCACCTACGGGCTCGGCACCTTCCACGACATGTGGGGGCACTGGCTGTATCCGAACCTCGGATTCCAGGTATTCAACATTTTCCTCGGGGTGGCCCCGTGGCTGATCGGCGTGGCCCTGTTCGTCAACCGGGTCTTCGACGCGATATCGGATCCCCTTTTCGGCTGGCTCTCGGACAACACACGCACCCGCTGGGGTCGCCGCCGCCCCTACATCCTGGTCGGCGGCGTCCTTGCGGGACTCTGCCTTCCGCTGCTGCTCGCGGTCACCCCCGGCTGGGGCACGACACACCTGTTCGGAGCCGAGATCTCCAACTATTTCTGGTTCATGGTCGGCTCGTCGGCGATCTACCTGCCGATCATGAGCTGCATGAACCTGCCCTGGAACAGCCTGGGGCAGGAGATGACGCCCGACTATAACGAGCGCACCAGCGTGTGGTCCTATCGCAATGCAGTGCAGAAGCTCCCCGAGGTCGGCCTGTTTTTCGCCGCCCAGTTCATGACGATGACGGTGTGGGTCGGCGCGACCAGCAGCAACGTTTTCGAGCGCGTGGGCAGGCTGTTCACGTCGGCCAGCGCCTGGGTCAAGGCCCCCGAGGGCGCCAAGCCGAACATCCTTCTTGGCGCCCAGGTCTACTGCACGGCGCTCGGGATCCTGATGATCATTGGCGCGATCGTGATGTTCTTCACCGTTCGCGAACGCTACTACGGGCAGGTCGTCGCGCGCAAACAGGAGAAGATCTCCCTCAAGGAGACCCTCTACCTCACGCTCAAGTGCCGCCCGTTTCTCATGCAGCTCCTCATGAAGATGCCCTACGCGATCGGCACCAGCATGGTCGGCGCGCTCGGCTATTACGACACGATCTACTACGTGTGCCACGGCGACAACGCCGCGGGCGCCGTGTGGAATTTCTCGATGGGCATCTCGGGCATGGTGCTCGGCCTCTGCGGCATCCCGGTGTACGCAGCCATCTCGCGACGGCTGGGCAAACGCGGCGGAGTGATGGCCGTGCTCGTGAGTGCAATCGTGGTCTTCATCGGAACCTGGTTCTTCTACGATCCGGCCCATCCGTGGCTGCAGCCGCTCGCCTCGGGTTTCATCGCCTTCACCGGCGCCGGCTTCTGGATGCTCGACGGCGCGATCGGCGCCGATGTCATCGATTACGACGAGCTTCAGACCGGCAAACGCCGCGAGGGCGCTTTCACCGCCTGCGGTTCGTGGATCATGAAAGTCGGCATGGCGGTAGGCGCCGGCGCCTCGGGGATCATTCTTTCGATGACCGGGTTCGATGCCTCGCTCGGCGGCGCACAGGCTCCCCACACGATCTTCATGATCCGTTTCCTTCTCGCCGCCGTCCCGATCGCCGGAATCCTTCTGGCGCTCGTAATGATCTACTTCTTCCCGCTCACCCCGGCGAAGATGGCGGAGATCCGAGTCCAACTCGAGGCCCGCCGCGGCAAGGTCTGATCCTTCGCAGGGATCCCTGCCGCGATTCACAGCCTCCAGTGGCGGATCATGGCGGCGCTGCCGCCGGACCCGGCACCGGAATGCCGGTGCCGGCAATGGGAAGGACCGCCTTAGGCCGCGACCGGGGCGGCGCCCGCCGCAGCGCGGCGCTTCTCGAGCTCGGCTTCGATCTCGGTCACCCGCTTCTCGCTGAGCGGGTAGAAGAGGAAGATGATCAGCGCCACGAGGCCGGCGCCCGCCGGGATGAGGCCCATCATCAGCCGGATTCCGGAGATGGCTGCGACCGACTGGGCCGCGTTGGGGATGAAGCCGGTCGCGAAGAGCATCCTCGCCGCGATGTATCCGCCCATGGCCCAGCCCACCTTCTGCGACATCGTCGAGGCGGAGAACACGAGCCCGGTCGAGCGGCGGCCGCGCTTCCATTCCGAATAATCCGCCGCATCGGCATACATCGCCCAGAGCAGGACGCTGAGGGGGCCGCCTGTCATCGAACCGACGAACTGCAGGACGTACATGAGGCCGAGCTGGTCCGGGCGCAGGAACTCAAAGACCCCGGTGGCGACGATCGAGATGGTGAAAAGCACGATGAACGCCGCCTTCTTGCCGAGCCACTTCGCGACCGGCGTCACGAGAAGGACGCCGGCGATGGCCGCGAAATCGCCGCAGATGCCGAAAGTGCTCACGATCTCTTCGTAGCCATAGGTGCGCGTGCCGAGGAATGGCAGCGTGAGCGTCTGCCGGCCGACGTAGTACTTGATGTAGTGGGCCATGATCGTCCCGCGCGTCGCGACGAAGAGGATGAACGGCAGGGTGGTGGCCAGGAGCATCCGCCACGGGTGGTTCGTGACGAGGTCGAGGATGTCGCGTCCCAAATTGGTCTTCTGGGCGGCCGGGGGGCTGACGCGTTCGCGCGTGCCTGAGAAGGTGATGAGAAAGAGCCCCACCGCGACCACGCCGTAGACAATGAAGGTCAGGGTCCATCCCCGGGCGATGCTGCTCCCGCCGAGATGGGCCGTCATCCACGGAAGCGTGGCCTTCACGATCAGGCCCGCGGCAAAGGCGAAGAGGAATTTGATCGAGGAGACCGCGGTGCGCTCGATCGGGTTGGACGAGATCACGCCGAGCATCGCCGTGTACGGGATGTTGATCGTCGTGTAGAACATCATCATCAGGTTGTAGGTGATCCACGCCCAGATGAGCTTCCCCGTCATCCCCAGCGTCGGGGTTGTGAACATGAGAACGCCCGCGATCGCGAACGGCACGCAGGTCCAGAGGAGGTAAGGGCGGAACTTTCCCCAGCGGGTTTGGGTGCGGTCGGCGAGAGCGCCAAGCATGGGGTCGTTCACCCCGTCCCAGATCCGGCTCCAGAAGAACATCGTGGCGATCGCGGCGCCGGTGATGCCGAAGACGTCGGTATAAAAGATCAGCAGGAAGTTGCTGAACGAGCCCCAGTAAAGGCAGGACGCCAAGTCGCCGCAGCCATAGCTGAGTTTCTCGCGCAGTCGGAGTTTCTCCGGGGTGGCCATACAGGGTCGGGGGTTGTGTCGGGGAACGCTGGCGAGGAGTGGTACGGGAGACGAGAGTCAACGCGAGAAGATTTCGATTCTCCGGCCGTCGGCGAGGGGCTCGCGCTTGCATCACCCTGACGATTGCCGCACATTGGAGGCGTGAGACCCCAAGTGCTGCTCGTGTTCATGACTCGCTTTGAAGAGTGCACGGCGATGCTCAAGGGGATTGCTCATTACGAACGCTCCCACCGGCCCTGGGCAGCGTTCCTCGACGACGAGGCGCGCGCGGAGGTCGATCCCCACTGGCTGCGCAACAAGAAGTGGAACGGCGTCATCAGCCGCCACACGACGCCCGCCCTGGTCCACACCTGCGCCGAGCTGGGGCTTCCCCTCGTCGATCTCAACGACAGTCCTCCCTTCCCCGGGGTGCCGAAGATCCGCCCCGATAACGTCGCCATGGGGCACCTGGGCGCCGAGCATTTCATCGAGCGCGGCTATCGCAATCTCGGCTACTGCGGCTTCGCCAACGCAGGCTGGTCGTGCGAGCGGCGCGACGGATTCGTGGAGGCTCTCAGCCTCGCCGGACACAGCTGCAAGGTTTTCGACGTCGAATATCCCGGCGACCTGACTCCGTTCTGGGACGCGAAGCAGACGGCGACGCTCGGCGCCTGGCTGCAGCGCCTGCCCAAGCCGGCCGCGGTCCTCGCCTGCAACGACATGAGGGCGCTGCAGGTCATCAGCGCCGCCCAGGAGGTGAACCTGCTCGTGCCCGAGGAGGTCGCCGTCCTCGGCGTCAACAACGACACGATCCGGTGCGATTTGTCCTACCCCCCGCTGTCGAGCATCGCGTCAAATTCGTTCCAGTCGGGCTACCAGGCCGCCGAGCAGCTCGCCGGAATGATGAACGGCCGCAAACCCGAGAGCTTCGACCTGCGGATCGAGCCGCTCGAGGTCGTCATGCGCCACTCGACGAACGTGCTGGCGATCGAGGACAAGAACGTGGCCGCCGCCCTCAGCTTCATCCGCGAGCACGCCTGCCACGGCATTTCGGTGGAGGAGGTGCTCCATCCCTCGTTCTCCTCCCGCAGCCAGCTGGAAAAGAAGTTCAGACGGTTCCTCGGGCGCTCCCCCCAGGCAGAAATCCGGCGCGTCCAGGTGGCAAAGATCCGCCAGCTCCTCTTCGAGACCGACTTCCCGCTGAAGAAGATCGCCGAACTCACCGGTTTCGAGCACGTGGAATATATGTGCGTCGTCTTTAAGCGCTTGGCTGGAGAGTCCCCCGGCGCATATCGCAAAAAGAATCAGCCGAATACCGTTCGGTGATTCCGGACACCTTTCTTCCGGTGCCCGCAGGAAAGCGCTTCTCCCCTCGGTGGGGGTCAGGTTTAGGCGCACCCTAGTCGACCGATTTATGGCGGCAATAAGTCTCAATAGACTGGCAAGCAAACTCATTCACGCCGCTATTCTAAAGGCGTAAAATCGCGCCAGTTTCAGTAGGCGTTTACCCCCCAACTGGATCGCGGGGGCAAACGTTTTTAACCCCCCCAACCCAAACGAACCCTATGAATATTAGGAATCCCGAGCGGCTGCGCGCGCTTTTGGCCGCGTCCGCTCTCTTCGCCCTGACCGGCGGCTCGAGCGTCCTGGCGCAGACAGTCTCGACGCCCAGTGCCGTACCGGACCAGAAGAGCACGCAGGCTTCGACTGCAAAGGTGGTGACCACCACGACCACGGAGAAAGACAAGTCCGACTCAGACGTCGTCGTGCTGAGCCCCTTCACCGTGACTGCGGACACCGAAGGTTACCAGGCAGTGGATACGCTCGGTGGCGCGCGCGTCGCGACCAAGCTGGTCGAGACGCCGTCGGCGATCTCGGTCGTCACGAAGTCGTTCCTGGACGATACCGGCATCACCAATGCGCAGGATCTCCTGATCTACACGACCAACACCGAGGTTGCAGGACTGAACGGTAACTTCTCGGGCGTTTCCTCCCGCGGCACCGGCGTCAGCAGCAATGCCGAGGCCGCCCGTCTCCTGAACCCGGGCTCGATCAATCGTTCCCGCGGACTCAGCCCCATGGACAACACGAGGAACTACTTCGGGACCGAGATTCCGTGGGATTCCTTCAACATCTCCCGCATCGACATCTCGCGCGGCCCGAATTCCTTCCTGTTCGGCACCGGCAGCCCGTCGGGCATCTCGAATTATTCGACCAACCAGGCGGTCTTCAAGAATCAGGGCACGATCGAAGCCCGCATTGGCAGCTTCGGGACCACTCGCGAGTCGCTGGACTACAACCGGGTGATCATCCCTGGAGAACTCGCTGCGCGTATCGATGTGCTGAACAACGATACCCAGTACCAGCAGAAGCCGGCATTCAATCATGCGAAGCGCATCTATGGCGCCATCCGTTATGAGCCCAAGGCTCTGGACACCGGCTCCAGTCACATGAAGATCGACATCACCGCCGAGTCCGGCCGGGTGAGGTCCAACAATCCCCGCGAACTGCCCCCGATGGATTTCATCACGGGCTATTTTGCCGGACAGGGCCTGAACAAGAGCGGCTACGATCCCTTCATCTACAACACGAACCAGACCGTCACCGGCATCGGTTCGTTCTCATCCCTGTCGCCTTGGGTCAATAATCTGGACTACCACTATATCTGGCCCGGTCCCTCCGCTGCGTTTTGGTACGATGGCACGAGCGGCGCTCTGCTGCAGGCCATGACGACCTTCAATGGGGCGAAGAACGTGAACGGCAGTAACTTCCAGACGTTCCCGCAAGCGGCTGCGCTCTATACGACAGGCTTTTCCAACTATGCCAAGACGATGAACTACCGGAACTCCAGCCTGTACCCTGGAGCCTATTCCGGCACCGTCACCTATAACGACAAGTCATTGACAGATTCCTCGATCTTCAACTTCTACGACAGCCTGATCGACGGCCCGAACAAAGAGGAGTGGCAGAACTGGAAGGCGTTCAACGTCACGGTTGAGCAGAGCTTCCTCAAGAACCGCGTCTCGCTGCAGGCCGTCGTCGACCATCAGGAATTCGATCAGGGGCAGGCCAGCCTCTTCGGCTATTCCGAGCCCTTCATCTCCGTCGACCTCGATGCGTACAGCATCATGTACCCCTCCTGGCTTTCGAGCTTGGCCGTCGCGAACCCGTACGAAGGCCGCGCCTTCGTCGCAGGCGATTTCGGCTCTGGAGACAACAGCGCCTACTACAGGCACAACAACTATCAGCTGACTGTCTTCGGCGATCTCCGGTCTGAAGATTTCCTGCCGAAGGGCAAGCGGACGAAAATTCTCGGCCATCACACGTTCACCGGCTTGGTCGGTGAATACAAGACGGACATCGAGAGCCGCGCCTGGGCCGGCGCAGCGACAGATACGACCTTTGCAGCCGCGATGGGCGATTCAACGGGAGTTATCTCGAGCCTGCGCGGAGTGCAGTGGGTGTCCTATCTCAGCGGCAGCCTCGTCAGTCGGTCCTCCGCCTCCGGGCTCAATCTCAGCAACATCTCCAACCCGCTCATGCCGAGGAGCACCACCATCAAGTACTTCAATAACACGTGGACCGCCACCAGCGTGAGTTCGACCGATGCGTGGACGGATCCGTCCCCGTATACGGGCGGCACCACCACCCAGGCCGAGAATCCCGCCAACTACAAGGGCTGGACGACCATGCCGGCCACCGTGCTCAACTGGAAGGAAAACATCAACGACCTGTACACCTCAGGCACGAAGACCCAGCAGATGCTGAAGTCTCGCGCGTTCATGTACCAGGGCCACATGTTCGACGACTCCTTCATCCCTGAGTTCGGCTGGAGGCGCGATTCCATCAGGCAGAGTTCCGCCAATGCGCCGCTCGATCCCAACACCCATGTCGCCAACATGAACTACGGGATCACGAGCAGCGGCGTCACTGTCAACACGACCTCGAAGAGCTATGGCTTCACCCTGCGTCTGCCAGAGTCCCTCCGCGGCAAGCTTCCGCTCGGCACGGACGTGAGCCTCTACTACTTCCACGGCGCGAACGAGACCCCGAAGGTGCGCTATGGATTTGACGCCGGCCTGCTGCCCAACGAATCAGGCAAGACCGATGACTTCGGAATCCAGGTTGATACCCTCAACGGCCATGCCACGGTCCGGTTGACGGTCTTCAAGACCCTCGACAAGAACGCTCAGGCAGGGTCCGGCGCGGCCGATCCGCTCGGAAACAACGGCTACTACCTGTACCTCCTGCCGGCATGGGGCGTCGGTGACGCCGCCACCTGCTATCTGGAGCAGGCGGGCTTGGTTGACGCTTGGGGCTTCTCGACCACGACAAGCACGGCTGAGCGGGCGGCTGGCATTGCCGGCTATCAGGCTAACTTTGCCAAGTACTTCTCGCAGTCCTTCTTCGATGCCTACGGCCTCGGAGTCAATGTGGCTGCGGTGACGTCGGGGAATTGGGCCAATGTATACAATTCCAGCGCCGTGCCGTTCCCCTGGAATATCGCCAATACCGGCAGCGGTAAAATCAATGGATCGTTCCCGATCGTCAGCCAGGACATCGAGTCGAAGGGCTTCGAAATCGAGGCAACCGTGCGCCCGATCAGGAACTGGGATCTCACGTTCAATGCTTCCAAGGTAAAGGCCACCCAGGTTGCCCTGGGCGCATCGACATCCGCCTTCGTCATGAAGGAAAAGGAGTTCTTCAGCACTGCCGCCGGTAAACTCCCGCTCTGGGGTTATTGGGGTGGCACCGGCGGCGGCACGAGCACGCTGTACAGCTACTTCATGCAGAACATTTGGTCCGCCTATCAGCTCCAGACAGCTCAGACGGGCACGATGCAGCCGGAATTGTCGAAGTGGAACTTCAAGGCGATCACGAACTACACGTTCAACAGGGGAGTCCTCAAGGGCTTCAATGTGGGCGGCGGCGTTCGCTGGGCGTCGAAGCCGATTCTCGGCTATGGCATCGCCTTGTACACCGATTCTGAGGGCAATCAGACTTGGGTCATGGACGCCAAGAAACCCCTCTACGGCAAAATCGATCAGCACGCCGATATGTGGATCGGTTATCAGCGCAAGCTGACCGCCAATATCGATTGGAAGGTGCAGCTCAACGTGCGCAATGTCGGCGAGAATCCTCATCTGGTGCCGGTCAGCGTCTTGCCCGACGGCACCTGGGCCCAGCAACGCATCGAGCAGGGCCAGACGTTTGAGTTGAGCAATAAGTTTATGTTCTAGTCTGTCCCGCGTTTCACGCGGCAAACCCCAGACTACCTTCAAGGGCGCCGGCTTTCGCCGGCGCCCTTTTTGCAGGAGGGCCGGGCCGATTTGTATCGCAGGCCGTACATCGCGCCTTCCTTCTGGCTCCGATCCGCCGCGCGATGGCCAGGACGCAGCCAGCCATACGGCCTTCCTCCAGACCAATCCCGGGCATCTGCCCTCCTCCCCCCCTATGAAACCTTCGATCTGGAATCTGACCCAAATTATCAAGGCGCTTTTCCTGTTCTTCCTTCTTCTGCAGCCGATCAATGCGGCCGATCCGGTGACTTTCATCTTCGAGGTGCCGGGCGGGGCGCCCGACCCTTTTTCGCGGGAAATCTCGGGGGAAGTGATCACTCCGTCGCAGAAACTGATCCGGTTGCCGGCGTTCTTTATCGGAGAGGGCCGATTCGCCGTCAGGGCGCGCGCCGAGGAAGCGGGTCAGTACGAACTCAAGCGGGCATTCGAGTCTGTTGACGGGAAGACGATCCCTGCCGGGATGCGCGTCATCGGTTCCTCCACCGAGCGGGTTTCGAGGGCCTGTTCCCTACCCTCCGTGCACTGCACCGAAGGGCTCGGAGCCGGCTTCCGGCTCTCCGACGGAAAGGCTTTCATCCCCATCGGGGCCAATCTGGCCTGGGCGGCGGGATCCGATCCCCGCTGGTTCCGCGGCGCGTTGGGCGCTTTTGCTTCTGAGG
>Ga0153915_10000049_pt1 | contig 113530 bp, 97 predicted proteins | sample Opewatmetagenome_2_FD_107003 | JGI IMG/M metagenome (GOLD analysis project Ga0153915, IMG submission 107003) | Freshwater wetland microbial communities from Ohio, USA - Open water 3 Core 3 Depth 3 metaG | ecosystem: Environmental > Aquatic > Freshwater > Wetlands | place: USA: Ohio, Lake Erie... | reverse complement strand
TAGGCAAGCCTATTCTAATGTGCTTTGACACAGACGTAGGCAATAGCGTAGGGAATGTCATGAAAAGGGAGACTCGTATAGCGAACAACGTTCTGTCCATCGACGAGATATCACTTCAGGATGGCGATTTCCTCGATATCGGAGAACCCTTGATTGAGGGCGTTGTCGTCCCAGTTGTGGTCAAAACACTGGTTTTCCAACGTTGAAGCCTGGCTTTGAGCGACTATTGGACCTAACACTCATTGCTCGATTCAGAAAGCTAGATTAGTTCTAGGCATCCATGCGCCCATTATGGATTATCAAGTTCGAAGAGTGACCCAGTCGGATCGTGAGGACGTGATGACGATAGCCCGACTGACGTGGGGCGGCTACGACTACTTGCCATTTGCGTTTGATGGATGGCTTCAGGATCCCAACTGCTATACCTTCGGCATAGAGATTGACGGGCATCTTGTTGCTCTGAACAACCTTAGATTAATCGACGACAGGAGCACAGGGTGGATGGAAGGGCTTAGGGTGAACAGGTACCACAGAAAACGAGGTCTCGCAAGAGTGCTCACAAAACACATCGTTGAGTTTGCTGCAGAGACTGGCGTTAGCCGGGTCAGATATACAACTGACACCACGAATGCTGCTTCGCTCAAGCTTGGTCAAGAAGTGGGAATGCAGCGTATATTCGATATGGGTGTATTCTGGGCGGGGACCGACAAGATCGAACCATCCGGAAGACCAGGTCGAAGACTGGTCAATGTGAATGCTGAGACGTTCTACGAGCAGTTCCTTTCCAGTCCTGATTTGGTTCCCAATGGCACACTTATCTTTGACTGGAAGGCGGTGCAGGTCACCAAATCCTCCGTTCTTGCACTAGAGGGGAAGTGTAGGTTCTGGACGAGCGTGCGCAGAGGAGTCCTCGAGTCCTTCTCATTAGGACTTGACCGGAAGGAGATGAAAGGCATTGAATGGAGCTTTACAGTATACGCCAATGACGACGATGCGTTTCTATCACACCTTGGCTACCATCTCTCATATGCGAAGAAGCACAAATACAATGCAGCGATGGGCACCTATCCGTTGGGTTTTAGGAAAGCACTGCTGTCAAGCCCAATGATTCCAAAAGAAAGCAGAAGACGTTTTGCACTGACATTGCTTGAAAAGCAGTTCAGTTCCAAGTCGGCTCGTTCGTTGGTTTCCTGAAACCAGCTCGAGAGTGTTCCACAATCAGTAGTCAGGGAATTAGCAAGAATCTCTGATGCAACTACTCCAATAGACAGCAAACCCGTGAATTTTCGGGGTATTCCCCATCCGTTTGCTTTTTATCGGCCAATACGCGTGCGGGTGACAGCTGCACCGATGCTTTTCGAGGTGAACACGTGAGCGTCAGCCCTCCCAAGAGAAACAATGGATTTCCCGTGCCCGCAGAGAGGGTGCTGGTATCACAGACCGGGAGCGAAGCGACGAGCATACCCAAGATTACAGTCTTTGACTATAGCCAAAGTGAGTTCAACCAGTGGTCTACGACTTCTGTTGATGTATGCGTACCCCCGCCCAAAGGGGTCACGGTTCGCTGGATCAACGTTGATGGTATCCGGAATCATGAGGTCGTAGAACATATCTGTCAGTGTTTCGGTCTTCACCCGCTTACCATTGAGGATATCACCACTCCGGATCAGCAGCCTAAGGTCGAGATCCTTCCAGAGTATGCATTAATCATTATAAAGATGATTCATCATACTGGGCCCGATTCCAGAATGGTTTCAGAACAAGTCAGCATAGTCTTCGGCAAAGACTACGTCCTGTCCTTCCAAGAGATTCAAGGGGACGTGTTTGACCCAATCAGAAGGTCCATTACGGAAGGGTCTGGACGAGTCAGAAGGGGCAAGGCGGACTATCTGGCTTACGGCTTGGTCGACATGATTGTGGACTTCTATTTCTCCATATTGACCGAGATAGGTGAAAAAATCGAAGATGCGCAGGAACAGCTCATTGCCAACCCGTCGACCGAGATACTGCGAGATGTCTACGACATAAAGCGGAAGGTTATCGAGCTTAGAAGAAGTACGTGGCCAGTGAGAGAGATTGTGCTAGCCCTCGAAAGAGACGGCGTTCAGATGTTCGAAAAGACGACGCTCCCATATCTACGGGACCTGTACGACCACGTAATACAGATAACAGATCATATCGAGATATACAGAGAATGGCTGGCAAGCATGCTTGATATCTACCTATCAAGCATCACAAATAGGTTGAATGAGGTTATCAAGTTCCTCACAGTCTTATCGACAATCGCTCTGCCTCCAACCGTAATCGGAAGCTGGTATGGAATGAACTTCGTGAATCAGATGCCAGAACTGAATTGGCCGTTCTTTTATCCTGCTCTCATGGCCGTGATGTTCTCCATGATGATTGTTCTATTCATAATATTCAAGCGGAGGCACTGGATCTAGACGCGTTTCCTCGAGGACAAGTCATGTTAGCTCAGGGAACCAAAGAATCGTAGGTGTCTCTCCTGTTCGGCACCGTCACTGAACAACAAAGCATCCGGAGAAAGAAGAGTGAGCAGAAAAACAGGGACAGGGAACCAGATGGTTCCGAGTCCGTTGTACGGAACGCGTGCCTGAACTTGGGGTGCGGCCATGATTCGATATAATCTGACCTAGAGTATCTTGTGATTCTCGACTCTGCGGCGCCAGAAGACCCCCCAAAGCAGGAGGACTACTGAGGCGATTAGAGCACCGAAGCCCACAAAGAACCCCAGGAAAGTGCCCAGAGCACTGATTTCGCTTCCGAAGAACCACATGCTGAGGAGACCATAGACAATGCCAATAAAGCCAATCACGACACCCCAGACAGATATCGTGATGAACTTCGAGGCATACCACTCGATTCGCAAATACAGGTTATTGCTGATTTCGTCCCAGCTGCTTGGGAGGTAATGCGCCTTCTCCTTCTTGGGGACATCCGAGTTAGACTTGCCACTCATTCTCCGATCATCCCCTCGACTCGAACATCCTCTTCAGGCGTTTGCCTTCGTTCCGCATCCAATACAGGCCCCAGAAGGCCAAGAAGACTCCAATAAGAACGAAAGCGACACCTACGAAGAACCCTGCAAAGATTGCGAATTGCATAGCAACCAATCCGTAGGCCAGATACGCAAGGATCCCGTACACCATTGCCACGCAGCCAATAGCGACGGCGACCACGCTTACGATCATGTACTTTGAGGCCGTGTTCAGGATTCTTGAGCTAGTCTCTAGCTGAATCTCTCGTGACATAACAGCACCTTGGTTCGATGGCGTCAGATACTCGCTTAAGAAGAATACGAACTGTCACAAAACGACCCTCGAAGTTCATTTGCGGCTGTCCCAATTCTGCTCGGAACGGGCGCTACGAAGGCGATGATTACGAATGGGTCCCCTGCGTTTGCCTGCGCAGTGGCAACAAGAATCGGTTCAGTGATGAAAAGCTAACAGAGAGAATCAGAGGACTGCTCCGGTAAAAGAGAAGCAGAGGGCGAAGGCCATCCCTCGCCCAGAGAATAGCAGCGCATCTTGTAGCCGCTGAAACCTATTGCTCTCCCTCATCATCTATGTCCGAATCGTCTTGATCGGCGGGGGGGCTTTTACCACGTTGACCACTATCACTCTTCTCTTCTCCGCGAGAATCGGCGCGATAGCCACGGTCCCGCTCTGTACGTTGCCCCCTGTACCGACGTCTCGGTCTCTGGGGATATGCAACAGAGGACACGTCCTGTTCCATGTTGACTTCAGGTATCTTGTCATCAGACGGGTTGACGACTCCATCGCGTCCGATGTTCAACCGGATGTTATTCATGAACAGCTTCGTGTATCCGTTCTCCAGTTTGTAGACCGAGCCAACTTGAAAGCGGCCAATCGAATCATCCCACAAAGGTATGATTACAGTGCCGCTGCTATCGCCAACTTTCGCATCCGCAACTCGGTGAGTCGCACCATCGTCGCGAGAAGTGACTTCATGCGGCTCGGTTATGGACACAACTTTGAAGATGACCGTCAGCCCTCTCATTCGGGGCTTCAATTCAGAAACGGTAACTTGAACGGGCTGGACCGTGTTGTCGCTCATGGTAAATCACACAGATGGTTAGACTGGTCTTAAACAAGAACATACTTCTCGAAAGGCATACTGCCACAGCGGGCGCCCAAGAGGAAGCCTTGCTCAAGTCAGTCTTACTGAGGCCCCGACCTAGTTCAAACCCATATAAATCTGGCTGAATGTGAATGTGTTCTGCTCTATTCTCGTTTTTCAGAAAACGAGCATTAGAAAAAGAAACAAGGAAGTGCGAGAGATTAGGATTCTCGCACTGTTCCTCAGTGGAAAAGCAATCTAGATTGGTCGACAGCTCCTAGTCGTAGCCTCTCCGGCCACGATCACCACGGCCACCGCGGCCACGGTCCCGGTCACGGCCACCGCCGTATCCGCCACCGCCACGGCCACCGTAGCCACCACGCTCAGACTCCTCACGTGGTGCTCCGTAACCCCGGCTAGGCCTTCCTCGATACACTCTCTCGTGCTCGACTGCAGATACATCGTTGGATGTATTCACATCAGCAATCTCTTCAGTAGCCTCACTGATTACGCCAAATCGGCCGATATTCAGTCGGAGGTTGCTTCGGAACAGACCAGTGTATCCGTTCTCAAGCTTGTATGTCGAACCCACCTTGACGCGTTCTATCGCGTCATCCCAGAGAGGGACAATGACTGTGCCGGTCTTATCACCGACCTTTGCATCAACGATTCGATGAGACTGGCCATCTTCCCGCGATGTAACTTCACGGGGTTCGGTCATCTCTAGGACCTTGAAGACAATCGAGATGTTCCTCATTGAGGGCTTCAGTTCGGAAACAGTAGCCACAACAGGCTCTGATTCAGTGCTCATAGCTAAATCACGTTTCAGATTAGACAGGTGCTTTCAAAACAAGTGCTTCAAGAGGAAATACCACAAGGGTACTCCAAGGACGAAGAATGCTTTGCTGAGCCCTGCTGGGTCTTGCTGCTCGGGACTTCCTTTTAAATTTGCTTAAGCGCATCGTCATTCTTGGAGGTACTTGCGAATAGTGCGGATTCGAGAAAGAACCACGTACATCAAAGGTACCTTCACTGAAGTCTGTTTCACGGTCTGAGCGCTCGTTGGTATGATACCCTCTTCCTCTAACGTCAAGGGCCACACGCCAGTCTCTCTGACCTCTTGTCTTGGTTTACTTATCAGTTCTCTTGACGTCAGACGGTCACGAAGCTTCACGAGCAGCACCCCGAGAATGAGAAGGAAGGGCAACGGCAGCGCGAGAGGCCCTACCATGAAGTTCGACCAGAACAAGTAGAGATAGATATACGGCGAATTTGCAAGGAGTTCGCCGATTACTCCGATTACCAGCGTCCGATACGCTGATCCGATTCCCCGGTAGTATAGTATCAGCTTTCTAGCGAAGACAATTCGGATGGAGGACAGCATGAGCATCAGAGCGAAGGACGTGATAGGATAAGTGTAGTAGATTTGAGAGTAGTATAGGTATGCCGGTTCCAATGCGTACTTGAACTGGTACAATGATACCATCCCGATCGTACTAACGAAGTTTGACGTCGACGAATACCCATCGGAGTAGGCAAGGAGGGTAGTCGGTGCTATGAATACCACAACTCCAAGCACCAAACCAATAGTCTTTGCCACCCTTGAACTCGCAATCCTTGTCGGTCGGGCAAAGGGCTTCTGCGTTGGGGACTGCTCCTTCGTAGCATGCAAGAGGAAAGATGATTCACGTAAGAATAACGGAATGAGTATCAGGACGACAAGCGGCAACGTCGGATAAGCGCTGGCTATGTCGAGGTATGTGCTATAATTCAGTGAAATAGGATCCACCTGAAAGGCCCAAAGATTCGGGAAAAACTCGGCGAATAGCAGGGCTGCAATCACAGACCCAAGAGTCAGCCGCCTGATTGACCTGAACTGACTTGCTCCACGGATCTTGGCAAAGAAAAAGATTCCCGGCAACGATTGGGCTACTGCTTGAAGAACTAGCCCTATTGGAGGAAAAACGAAAAGCAAAGGGGCGGGGCTGGGCGTAACGGCGAGATATTGTTCATGGCCTGCGACAAACAGGACACAGCAGTAATCAATGTCATTACTGCGTAATTGGACCATTATAGGTGATACCAACATGGCAAGAAGAAGGACGGCAATCTCAAGTGATGTCTTCAGATTGGTGCGCCTTTTAGATTGCTCCGTTCCCACAGCCTACTTTGTAGACTAGTATGCTAATAAAAGCGGCCTTTTCATTTCCTGGGCCGCAGTAAGGCGGCCGAGGAAAAGTGACCAGCGACCCTTGCGGGGTTGTCGAGCGCGGTACTGTTCTTTGCGACCACGCCTTCATTCTTCGCAGGTCACTATTTCCTTCTTGGCTATCTCGCGCCCCTCTTCATCAACAATGACGATATGAGCGGCGCAGGATAGTCAGCAGTCATAGCAGCGTACTACCATCTCAAGGAGATTGAGTACGCCTTCGGGTATCTCGTCTGTCATCTTGATTTCCTCTCTAGGTCTTCACTAGTGGTTCAGGGAGTCTTAGTTTCTTGAGTCCATCCTGCTCAAAGATGAGTCTCGCGGCATCCATCAACGACTTCTCGATGCCGCCAACATTGTGGTTCGTGGCGACTATGATGTTTGCCTTAGTGACAATGCCCTCATCATCGCATTCGTAGTTGTGCAGACAGGTGCCGCGCGGCGCTTCGACGACCCCAACTCCTTCGCCAGCCCTCGGTGTGACATCCGAAAGCTTCACATCGGTGCACACGATGTCCGGGTCTTCGAGCAGCTTCTTGATCGACTCAGCAGCCTGCACCAACTCCACAATTCTGGCATAGTGGTAGGCGAATGTGTGGTGAGAGGGTCTTCCTACCAGGTCACGCATTTCCTTCAGTGCGGCCTGAGCGAGCGGCGTCGCCATCTTCTCAGCGATATTGCAGCGTGCCAACGTGTTAGCACGCCAAATACCGTCAGGGTAACCCGCAGGCTTGTAGTAGATATGGGTGGCATAGGAGTGGTCCGGCACGTGCTCACCCCAATACTTCGTGTAATCCTTCGGCTCGAAGTCGGCAACCATGGTACCATTGGGATCCATCACATGAATGGTTCCGTCGTAGATATCCAATACGCCCTTGTTGCTCAGGCCCACGTAGTAAGTTGGAGTCACAGCCACTTTCGTAATCACGTCGATGTAGGCCTTCACCACAGTCTTCGCAAGATCAACCGTCTTCTGGACGTTCTCCAGAAGCTGGGGGACAGCCTTCAGCCACTTGTCCCGCTCCTCTTCGGTCAGCGAGTTCAACATGCCCCCCGGAATTGCAGTAACAGGATGAATCGCCTTGGCGCCCACATCTCTGCAAAGCTCCTGCCCAAACTCCATTATCTTGATAGCTTGCACGGCTACATCGGGCATATACTTCAGGACTGCCGCCACATTCCTCACAGACGGATCGGCAAAGGGTCCGAAAACGAAATCAGGAGCAGCAAGTGCGTAGAAATGAATGGCATGAGACGATAGCTGCTTCGATTCGATAAGCAGTCTTCTTAGCTTGATTGCAGCTGGAGGCGGCTTGACTCCCCATGCTGCTTCAACAGCTTTGACGGATGCCAAGTGGTGAGGCTCCGGGCAGATGCCACAGATTCTCGGTGCTATCCTAGGGACTTCCTCCATCGGACGCCCGACTAAGAACCTCTCGAAGAAGCGAGTGCTCCCAATATTGAACTGAACATCTTTCACCTTGTTTCCTGCGCCCAGAGTAATAGTCAGTGCGCCGTGTCCTTCGAGGCGTGTGACTGGCTCAATGCGAATCGTCTTATCGTTAGTCATGGTGCTCTTCCTTCTTCATGTCTTCGCGCTTGATTCTGATTCGACCAAGGTGACTTGTTGCATAGTCGAATCGATAGAATGTGCCAAGGGGGTCTTTCACCTGAGCGACAAGCTTGTCAGGCTCCATTGGTGCATAAGTCCCGAGCATTGAGATTGATGCAGCACCGTGGTCTCTCATTATCGGTGGTACGGGGCCGAAACAGCCTCTGCACGTGGCACCCTTGTTTACACAGGGACCCTCACAAAGACCCCATGTGCATGAACCCAAGCAGATGTATCCCTGTTCGAGCAGACACCTCTTGGGATCGGCCTGACCAACGTACGGCCGCAGGACTTCTGAAATTGGAGTCTCCTTCTTTTCCCGCTTGCAGTAGTGACACACAGCATGAGGAGGCAAGTCCATAGGCTTCCCCTCGAGCAACGACGTTACTGCGGTAAGAATTAGCTTTGAAGTGGGCGGACAACCCGGCAGGTACACATCGAATTCCACATAGTCCGTGTTAGGCTTGACAACCTCAGCGATTGGTGGAACATTCTTTGTTGGCACTTCCCCACCGTTGACAGTCTTGTTGTGCCTGAACTTCGCATCATAACACTCCTCAATTGTGGAGAAGTTCGCCATCCCCGGGATTCCTCCGAAGCATGAACAAGACCCGAAAGCTATCAACGTGCTGCACTTCTCGCGCATGACCTTGAGTAAGTGAATATCCTCCTCAGTCCTAGCCATTCCTTCGTAGAACCCGACAGCAATCGATTTATCCGGGTAGCCTTCAAGATCCTTTAGCTTAAAGTCTACTACCGCCTGCCAATACTTGATGTCTAGCAGAGGCAGGACATCTGCAAGCTTAAGGTGCATGTCGACGAGACTCTGAAAGCACCCCCAACAGGAGCTTCCTTGAGCCATCGCTACCGGCACCGGCTTTCCCACTACTATGATGCCTCCTTGAGTGAGTAAACCAGTTCCTTGTCTCGTTCACCAGTAACTTCCACATTGCCCCACTTCAGCATTCCAACCAGATTCCAGACAATCAGATCCTTGGCTAGACCTGTCTTCTCAGATATGATGCTGACTGTGGTGGCACCGGCCTTCATAGCCTCCTCGATAGCCTGACGCTGCTTTCGAACGTCTCCTCGCTTCTGACTGAAGAACTTCACAAACGTGCTCATTTCCATTCACTCCTTATGGGACCGATCTTTCTAACTTGCTCAGTGAGCTCCTTGACGCCATCAGCGAAGATCTGTGCTTCAGAAGCACTTGCCCACTGTAATCGAACCCTTCGAGGGTCGACTCCAGATTGCTCGATAACTTTCTCTAAGAGCGCCCATCTAGCTCTGAGCTTTAGATTACCTGAGGTGTAGTGACAATCACCAGGGTGACATCCGGACACAAGCACGCCGTCTGCTCCCATCTCTAAGGCGGCAAGAATAAATTCCGGATCAATCCGTCCGGTGCAATTGACCCTCAAGATCCTCGCGTTAGGCGGATACTGAATCCTGCTAGTGCCAGCTAAGTCTGCTCCGGCATAAGAGCACCAGTTACAGCAATACGCGAGAATTCTTGGTTCCCAGTGCTCGGGGACCACCGTCTCATTTTGGGATTGTGACATTAGGCAGTCCCTCCTTCCACTTGGGCTGGCGTACAAAGGAATGCCTCAACCATTGCCATAATCTGATCATCTGTGCTGTGATACATGATGATTGCATTTGAGGGACAAGCTGCCGCACAGGTACCACATCCATGGCACTTAGCCTCTGTGACGAGTGCCACTGCCGGTTCTCTTGATTTGTCCATTGAGATTGCGCCGTACGGACATGCAGTCACGCATGTGCGGCAGGATGAACAGAGTTCGGGAATAACGTGAGAGACGGTGGACTCAATCTCTACCTGCCCCCTTGCCATCAGACTGACGGCCTTTGCTGCCGCGCCACTTGCGTCAACAACAGACTCGGACGCGTTCTTGGCGGCCTGAGCTGCTCCTGCAATCATGACTCCTGCAGTGTGCGTTGTAAGAGGCGCCAGCTTGATGTGCTCCGGGTTGAAGAACCCGTCTGCACTTCTGGTAAGACCAAACATCTTCGCTGTCTCTGCAATGTCCCCTGGAGGAACCATGGCAGAAGCCAACACCAACAGATCCGGTTCGAACTCAAGGTAGTCACCTGATAGCACATCATACCATCGCATTGTGATGCCATTAGCAGTAACCTGCACATCGGGTTTGCTATCCTTAGGGAACCGACTGTATATCACGAACTTCGACCTAGCCAACCGATATAGCTCCTCATGGCCGCGGCCATAGGTCCTGATGTCCTGATATAGGATCATAACCTCTCCAACTTTGTCCTTCAAGTCTGAAGCGGCTTTGGCTACTGCGGAACAACAGTGTCTGGAGCAATGCTCATGTCCCTGTTTTCCAGCTTCGCGTGACCCTACACACCCGATGAAAGCAAGCTTGTTCACTTTCTTGCCGTCACTAGGCCGCAAGAGGTCAGCCCTCGGCGGCAGTTCCTGAAGCTCTGCCAACGTGATGATATCAGGCGACTCGCCGTATCCGTAGTAGCCGAACGGCCTGAAAGGTTCAAACCCCGTCGCCATAATAACCGCCCCGACATCCACAGACTTCGTACGGCCCGTTTCGTGATTCTTAATCTTCGCTGTGAAGTTGCCCACGTATCCTCCGAACTCCACAACTTCGCTGTTCTGCATGACCTTAATCGACCTGTGCTTCTCCACGTCTTTGACAAGGGGTCCAATAATCTGGGCCCCTGACTCGTCAGCGGGAAACAAATGAGTCCACTTCCTCACATGCCCTCCAAGCTCAGGAAGCCGTTCTACAAGCACGACTTCGAACCCTCTCTCGGCTATGTCGAGAGAAGCTCTGAGCCCTGCTATTCCGCCCCCAACCACAAGCGTCCTTGGAGTAACATTCACAGACTTAATGGGGAGACTTTGAAGCTGTGCGGCACGGGCCACGGACATTCTCACCAAGTCCATCGCCTTCTCAGTTGCTTCTTTCGGCTGCCGCATGTGGCACCAAGAGACTTGCTCCCTCAGGTTGACTTGGTCGAAAAGATACCTATTCAGGCCGGACTCTTCGACAACACGGCGGAAGGTTGGCTCGTGCATCCGCGGACTGCAGCTCGCTACGACCACACGATTAAGGTTGAGTTCCTTGACCTTGTCTCTTATCAGCTGTTGACCCGCATCAGCACACATGAACATGTAGTCCGTAGAAAACACCACATAGGGCAATGACATTGCCATCTTTGCAACCGCAGCAACATCAACAACGCCTGCTATGTTGTGCCCGCAATGACAAACGAATACGCCGATTCTTGGTTCTACCTTGTCACCCATCATGCGGCACCTCCGCCCGACAGAATGATGGTTGCCTTCATGGCCGCCGCACTGCCCTCAGTGACTGAATCAGGGATATCCTTTGGACCGTCCGCGCAGCCGCACACGAATATCCCCGGCACCTTAGTGTCGACTGGTCCAAAGTAACGATTGGCAACATCAACATATCCGTCAGTTGTAACCGATATTCCCATTTTTTCCACTATCTTGGCCAAGTCCTCAGGGGGCTGTATCCCGGGGCATATCACAATCATGTCGTGTTCGACATCCTGTGGCTGTGCTTTTTCGGTGTCCTCAACCCTGACAACAAGTTTGCCCGTTCTTGAGTCCCTTCTGACTTCAGCTGCTCGACCTCTGAAGAATTTCACGCCGAAACGACTCCGCGCCATCTCATAGAATTCCTCAAAGCCCTTCCCGAATGCCCTGATGTCGGCGTAGTAGATTGTAGCATCTGCGTCGGGATTGTGTTCCTTTGCCATGACTGCATTCTTGATTCCGTACATGCAGCACACCCTGCTGCAATAGGGTACATCCTTAGTCACATCTCTCGCACCCACGCACTGGACAAAACCGATTGATTGTGGGATTCTTCCATCACTAAGTCGGACGAGATGGCCATGCGTTGGTCCTGCGGCATTGATCAACCGCTCATATTCCATTGCATGGATAACGTCAGGTATCCGTCCGTATCCAAGACGATAATATCTTGCAACATCGAACAGCCGATAGCCAGTCGCAATGATGATTGCGCCGACATCGAACTCAAGGCGCTCATCCTCCATTTCTAGGTCGATAGCCTTGCGTTCGCAGGCCCTTTCACATCTCTTGCATTTGATGCACGATTCCATATCGATCGTATACGTGCTAGGTGTTGACTGTGGAAACCCAACATAGATGGCTTTTCTGAAACCGAGACCCCAGTCGAACTCGTTCGGAACCTCAACTGGGCACTCCTTGGAGCATTCTCCGCAACCAGCACACAATTCCTCCTTGACATATCTAGCCCGCTTGATTACTCTGACTCTGAAGCTGCCAGCCTTGCCTGACACGCTTTCCAAGTCGGAGTATGTGAGCAGCTTGATACCAGGATGGCGAGCAACTTCGCTTAGTCGAGGAGTAAGGATGCATGCGGAACAATCCAGTGTTGGAAATGTCTTATCCAGCATTGCCATCCTGCCGCCAATTGAGGGCGACTTCTCAACCAAGTAAACTTTGAAACCTTGGTTGGCAATGTCCAGCGCAGCCTGCATGCCGGCGACACCACCACCCACAACAAGTGCATTCTGAGATACTTTCTTTGTGGCAGTTGCCTGCTTCTGGGACTTCGTACGGGCGGGCATCATCATACCTCCACTACACTCGCAAAGACCCTACTTGGGCTGATCTTGTTGTAGCCAATCCCCAGTCTACTTGGTTCTATGCCCAGGGCCGGACCCAAGAACTGAGGAAGAGTGAGAACGGGAATACGTGATTCGTCTTGTGCACCCTCCCCAAACTGAACCTGAGTTAGTTGAATGTCGCAGAACACACAGGCTGTGACGATTCCATCGACGTTCTCTGCTCTGATGTTGCGAATCTTGTCCATTCCAATCTTCGTGGCGACTTCCTGATCCATTGCTAGCATAGGACCACCACAACATCGTGTCTTGCCCGTGTAGTCTACGGCGGTGGCACCAGCGATCTCGATTAGATGATCAATAATCGTCGGATTCTCGGGGTCGTCAACTCTGACGATATCATAGGGCCTAGTCACATGGCAGCCGTAATGGGCCGCAAGGCGAACTGCCGAGTAAGGTTTCACAATGGCTTCCTTAATAGCATCGTAGCCTATGTCTTCGTGAAAGACCTGGAGGAGATGCTTCACCTGTATCTTCCCCGTGTATTCCAAGCCTTCGTCCGCCAGAATGCGATTGACCTCATCCTTCAGTTTCCAGTCATTGTCAAGTGAATGTTTGATCCACTTCAACGAACCCGAACAAGCCCCACATATGGCAAGTATATCTCGGTCATAAGTTTCAGCAAGGGCTAAGATTCGTCCACTCATGGCTGCGAATGCGTGCCGGTTCACTGACTCAACATACTGAGCCCCGCAGCAGTTGGCACCTTTCATATCAACGATCTTGACTCCCAACTTATCTAGAACGACTTTGACGGATGCCTCGTATTGGGGTAACCTTACCGGGGCGGTACATCCGGTATAGAGGACGAATTCCTTCACTCATCCTTCACCTCCTCTTTGTCCCCTTGCTCGAAGTAGCGTTTCTTCACCTTCTTGACGAATTCCCCGTCGAAATTCACTTCGGGATTCAAGCCTAAGTCTGTTCGGTCGTCTTGGATGAAGTCCGAGAAGGCATCCTTCAAGAGCCAACCATCTTTCAGTACTTGGTTAACTGTGTCTTTGAAAACCTTCGGAACGCGCCCTTCTCTGGCAGCTATGTCGCGCACCACATGGAATATCTCAGCCAAGCTGACGCCTTCTTGGCATCTTTCTTCACACAGTCTACAAGTCATACATAGCCAAGGCAGCTCAGAAGCCAAGACCTGCTCTCTTTCCCCAAGCAATATCTTCTGGATGATTCTTCTGGGTCTGTACTTGTCTGTGTAGTTCGCCACCATGCAGCTTGCGGTGCACAGCCCACATTGGATGCATTTGCGAATGTACTCACCACCAGGCTCTGCAGCAATCTCTTGAGAGAATCTGGAGTTGGGGTGATACTCCACGTCTTTTTCCGGTCCATGCTCAGGTTCAGACATCATCTTTCACGCTCGTTGTACATTGTTGTTGGAGAGGACGAAAGCCTCGGTGGCGGAACTATTCGAGTGGACACATAGAGAGGTCGTCTCAATGCTTCAATCAATGAGCGTTCGTCCACATTACTATTCGCGCCCCAGACTCGGGCACCTGCGGCTCTGAAAGTTCCGTTATATCTATGCCGTTGGTGGCAGGAATTCATCGCGCAACTTGCTTTGGTTTCGGGTTTCATGAATCGTCCCAGTTCTTGAGCGCCTTTCGAGATTGCTCTGTCGCACCCGCCATATCTCCCTTGGTGCACTGGTCTGCTGCGGCTGCGGCATAGGAGAGGGCTTCCGCCGAGCAACATCCATCCATTAAGCTTTGTTCCTCATTTGATTCAGAATGATTGTAGCTCTCATCGCCGCAGCACTACCTGCGGACACGGAATCAGGGATGTCCTTCGGCGAGTCTGCACAGCCGCACACAAACACTCCTTTCACACTAGTATCAACAGGAGTGATGATCTCGTTGGTAACACCGACATAGCCGTCTGTACCCAAGTCCATTCCCAGTTCGACCGCAAGGTCGTCGAGGCCTTCCGGTGGCTGGATTCCCGGACTAATCACAAGAAGGTCGTGCTCCACATCCTGAATCTTGCTCGTTTCCGTGTCTTCGAACCTGACCACAAGGTTGTGAGTCTTCTTTTCCATAACCTCTGCTACTCTTCCCCGGACGAACCTGACACCAAAGCGAGTTCGGGCCATCTCGTAGAATTCCTCGAAACCCTTCCCGAATGCCCTGATGTCGGCATAGTAGATTGTAACATCTGCGTCAGGAATATGTTCCTTTGCCATAACTGCGTTCTTGATGCCGTACATGCAACAAACTCTGCTGCAGAAGGGCACATCTTTGCTGACATCTCTCGCGCCCACACATTGGATGAAGCCAATCGAATGTGGGATCCTTCCATCACTCAACCGAATCAAATGACCCTTGGTGGGACCGGCGGCATTAATCAGGCGTTCGTATTGCATTGCATGAATAACATTGGGGAACTTCCCATACCCGAACTGCGGATAGGCCGTGATATCGAAAAGCTGATACCCCGTAGCAATGACTATGGCTCCCACTGACAGCTCAACTGACTCATCCGCCATTGAGTGATCAATTGCCTCGCGTTGGCATGCCTTCACACACAGACCGCATTCACAACACACGGCGCAGTTCAAGCATCGTTCGGCTTCAGCACGAGCGTGCTCCTCGGCGAAGCCTAGCTCAACCTCCGAAAAGTCGGCCCTGCCGCTGCTGGTACCCCGTTTCGGCATCACAGCTCGTTTGGCTTGAGGAATTGTCGATTTGTCGACTTCGTACGACTGCACTCTGTGTTTCGCAGGAGATATCCCCGAGTCGAGTGGTAGCCCTCTTAGGTATCTGTCAATCGATTCTGCGGCCTGCCTGCCATGCCCGACTGCTTTCACAACAGTGAGCGGGCCCGTAACAACATCACCGCCAGCGAAGACACCCGGTATGCTGGTCTGAAGAGTGACTGGATCGGCTTTGACTGTAGCAAATTCAGTGCACTCACACTCCTTCTGAACGCCAAGCGAGTCAGCGCTCTGTCCGACACCTAGAAGCATTGTGTCAATGGCCAAGGTGAACTCCGAACCAGCAATTGGAATAGGTCTCATTCTTCCCGAATGGTCCGGCTCGCCCAGTCTCATCCTTACACACCTGACGCCAGTTAGTACGCCTTTTGAGGAGAGGACCTCGATAGGGTTCGTGAGCATCATGAACTTGACACCTTCACGCTTCGCATCCTCAACTTGGCTAGGAATGGCAGGTATCTCGACATTCGAGCGTCTGTAGATGACAGTCACGTCCTTTGCGCCCAGTCTTGCTGCAACGCGGGCAGCATCAACGGCGGCATCTCCTCCTCCGATTACGGCGACTCTGCTGCCGATTTCCACTTTCTGCCCAGTATTAATCTTCTCTAGGAACTCAACGGAACGGATCACTCCCTTGACATCCTCGCCAGGAGCACCAAGGCGGTTGCTGACACACGCTCCGGAGCCGACGAAGACTGCCTTGAATCCCTTTTCGAGAAGGCCCCGTACTGACTTGATTGGGGTGTTCACTTTGATCTTCACACCGAAGTCAACAATTCTCTGAATCTCTTCGTCCAGTATGTCACGAGGGAGCCTATACTCAGGAATCGCATATCTTAGAAGGCCACCAGGATGAGAGCTTCTCTCGAACACGGTGACAGGGTAGCCCTTTCTTGCCAATTGATAGGCACAGCTCAGTCCGGCTGGACCAGCACCAATCACCGCTACCTTGTCCTTCTTGTCTATTCTCGCTGTAATAGGTCTGGCAAGCTTGTTAGAGCGTTCGTAATCTGCCAAGAATCTGTGAAGGTTTCTAATACTTATGCTGTCATCAAGCGTTCCTCTTTCGCATTCTGCTTCGCAGAAGCCAATGCATACCCGACCAAGAACACCCGGAAATGGAATCGCCTCCCTCACGATCTCGAGGGCTTGGTCATACTTGCCTTGCTTCATCAGTGTAACGAAGCCCTGTGCGTTTACGTGGGCAGGGCACGTTGCTCTACAAGCGGGGTCACCCTTCTTGTCTATGGTATATGCAGCAGGCGTGGCCTGCGGGAATGGAGAGTAGATTGCTTTTCTGAACCCCAGACCTTGATCAAAGCTGTTGGGGACTTCGACAGGACAAACAGGTACACAATCTCCACACGCGGAACACTTCTTCTCGTTCACATATCTTGCTTTTCGACGAACCTTCACTCTGAAGTTACCCACCTCACCACTGATGGATTTAATCTCAGAATATGAAAGCAGTTCAATGTTCGGATGCCGAGAGGTTTCACTCAAGCGAGGAGTGAGTATACAGGCTGAACAATCAAGTGTAGGAAAGGTCTTGTCGATCATCGCCATACGTCCACCAATCGATGGCGACTGCTCTAGCAGATACACCTTGAAACCCTGATTGGCAATGTCCAAAGCGGCCTGCATTCCTGCTACGCCGCCCCCGACAACGAGTGCCGCTGGCACCTTCTGATCAGCAAGTGACTCCGTTGCAGTCGGTCGTGATGCACGTGTGGTTGTCATAGGCTCAACTTCCGGTATACCTCGCTATAGTCCATGAAACGAACTCATTAAGCGGGTTATTCGACTAGATGGCGCAGGCTGCAGAATCGGCAATAAACAATTCGTTATGTGCGAAGCTTTCGAGATCGCTTGGTCCAACATCAGTGAATACTCTCTCATTATGAAGCCTGCGTCAAGAGCCGCGTTCAGCCAGGTGCTATCTGGCATCACCGCATCGGGTGCTTCCTTTAACGACTTGACCTCATTTTCGCAAGCCATCGACCCGCTGAAGGAGCTGTAGTGAATTGTGTGAGTTGTCTTGATACAGTCTGATGGCGTTCGATGCAGTACACTAGCCCTCCAACAACAGGAAAAAGAGCAAACAAGGATATGCAGAATATGCGTCCACTCAAACAAGCTATGAAGTTGAGGGGTATACCATGGGGTGGGACTTGTTAACGGCATGGCTTTGTGTGGGTCTTCCTGGAGTCGTTCTCTATTATGTTGTGACGAGTCTGTCTAACCGCAAAGGATCCAAGAAGTGCTACAAGGACGCGTCGAGTGCGAAGATGATATACTGTTCAAAGACTGTTGACTCTGCCTTCTTCCCCATGGAGTCAGAAGACTGCACCGACGCATACGCAATGGGAAAGAGATACTCGGGCGGCTAGACGTCTGCCACGTGAACTCTTGGGCGTGGACTGAGTGCGCGCCATTGACTGGGTTTGTCCATTCTTCTTCAGGAAATTTGCCGTAAGTCAGAGGAACGCGTTGTCTCTCTCAGACATCGCGTGCTATTCGTCAAACATCTTTCTGAGACTATCAAGCAATGCTCTTGCCGAACCATCGTCCCGCTTTGAGCCAAGGAGATGCTTCGCCTCATCATAATACCTCTCTGCCTCCGACCTCTTTCCTTGAGATACGAGAACCTGACAGACCGTGAGTAGATTCGTGAAATGCCGAGATAGGTCTCCCGAAGCGATATCGTTCAAATCGGCGGCGTGGTCCCGAAAGCCCTTCACATAGGCAAGATTCCTCGTGAGAAGTGACCTGTCTGTTATAAGAGGATCATGGCCGGCGACTAGCGAGTTCCACTCAGTATTAGCGTAAGACGCGAGAGTCGATTCATAGCTGTCGAGGTTGGGTTCGTTGAGATAGGGTATAGCCGATTCCACGTTGTCTCCAACGAAAAGGATCTTGTCGATTTCGTCAAAGCACGAAGAAGAGTCTGATGTGTGCCCAGGGCTATGAAAGAACTCAACCTGCTCGTCGGAGAAGACTACCCTATCAGTGAACACAACATTGGGCAGGGCTACTGTAACTTGGCCCTGAGCATGCTGATTGAATTCCACAAGGTCCTTCTTGCCTGTCTGTTCCATCCTCTTTCTGCAGTCCATGTGAGCCAGAATCATTGAAGACGGAAAGTGCATGTTACCCCATACGTGATCGTAATGATGATGCGAATTGAATACGACCACGGGTTTGTTGATGACATGGAGTTTCCTCAGTGATGATAGCAGGTTCTGCATCGGCTTTGGTCCAAGGAACGTATCACACACAAACACGTGCTCTGAACCGTTGATGACGTAAACGTTAGTCAAATACGGCTTGTCGAATGTCGCGAGATACCCTCTGGTCCCGACTCTCTTGATGTTCACTCGTTCTCCTCCATAGAATCTGGGGATGGTCAATCGAGCAGACCGGACCTTCCAACTGCGCTGTTATCAAACCCCGGTCAGCGTCATATCAGGATGTGCATTCAGGCCATCAAGCAGCTCAGCGACGGCTAGGCACCCGAATCGGGCCCTCTGTATCTGGTTGCGACTATGACTGTGACAAATGCGGCAGCAGCCAATACGCCCAAGGCTATCACGACTTGGAAGAATAGTGTGCCGCCAGTCGTGGAAGAGGTGGTTGATGTAGTGCTTTCACCGACAAAGACGAGAACGATACTGGATGCTCGGTTCCCGGCTAGGTCCTCTAGGATTAGCGTGAGATTGTAGACGCCGACATCGAAGCCGCCAAGCAGAATCACGAATGGCTCGGAAGAGGAATTCCAGAGGCCAGAGGACCATAGTGAGCCGTTCAACAGAACCTGATAGTGGGCCGGATTGACTTCTTCGGTTTTCCATGTCACATTCTGTCTTGTGTCGCCCTTCTGTATTACGACGTCACTCTGGGAATTAATGACTGGGGGCGTGTTATCAATCGTCCAGACGAATAATGTGCTCATGGTGTTCCCGGCGCTGTCATTGGCAGTGACCGACAGGAGATGCCAACCATCTGTGAGAGGAAGAGAAACCGAGAAGGAATACTCAAGGGGCTCAATGGGCCCGCTGTCCCACGCAATCCACGCGTGAGAGAAATGAAGGTCTGAGATGTTGAGCAAGACCCCCACTTCACTGCGCAACACGGTGCTGTTGGATGGTGTAATCAGGATTATGGCAGGAACTATATTGTCAACCTCGAAAACAGCTTCGACGCTCCAAGAATTGCTCGCGGAATCAAACGCGTAGACTGCAAGGGTATGAAATCCGTCTGATGAAGGAAGGTTGGTGACGTATGGCGATGACCACGTCGAGTTCGAGACCGTATCGTCCCATCGCATCAACACACTTGCGAGATGCTCGTCAAAGATGTCAAGGGTCACCTCAGTACCTCCGACACAAATCGAAAGATTCGCTGGGCGGACCAACGTAATCTGGGGTTGCAGATCGTCTACGATGAACTGGTAATGAGTCTCAGTGACCAATGCGCGACTGTTGTTCGCCCACACAAACAGAACCGGGTTCTCCTTGCCGCTAGGCACGAGAGTTTCAAAAGGTGCCGACCATCGAACATAGTCTGAGACGTTGTCCCAAGCATACAGGACAGTGTCCAATTCCTGATCCATTACGGTCACTGTTAATTCGAGCCCGCTTCTCACAAGACTGCCATTGGGTAGGCCTTGCAGGGTGATCATGGGCGCGCCATCGTTAGTATAGAAAACGTACACTCTCTCCGCGACGTTTCCAGCGCTGTCATATGCTTGGACGTGAATTGTGTGCTCTCCGTCACCTGCAGGGAGAGTCGTCTCGTAGGGTGCAATCCAAGTTGTGTTCGTGGCTTCGTTGTCCCAACGGTATAAGATTTCATCAAGATGATCGTCACTGACATTCACGGCAACTGTAACGCCCGAGTAGTGTACTGTGTCATTGGGAGGCGTGAATAGAGTTATGGATGGAGGCGAACTGTCTGATGTAAAGACGAAAACCGCACTTGCCCAGTTGTTGTATGTATCATTCGCATAGACATACAGCCAGTGGGCAACCTCGCTCGTCCGAGCAGCAAGATCGTACGGCGGGGTGAGAGTGTCGTTGGCTATGGCGTCCCAGTGGTATAACACCACGTCGACGCCGCTTTCGTCGGTGATGTTCAGGTCGATGGACGTGAATGGCTTGACCACAGAGTCGTTCGCAGGACTATTGAGCACAATGTCTGGCGCTGTCAACTCATGAGGAATGTCCAATGACAAATGTGCAGACATTGCATCAAAGATGTCGGTGTTGTGGATTGTAGCACCATTGGTCCAGCCCTCAGGCAATTGCCCCTGCTGGAACAATGGCACATTAGCTGGGGTGTGGCCGGTACCCGCCCAAGAAGTGGTCACATTTAGAGATCTTTCAATCCGAAGCGACCTGTTGTATTCCTCGGTGTTCCCAATCAATGGGATTTCTGTCCCGAGACTATCGGCAGTTATCGAAAGACCGCCGGTTTCGTGATCTGCTACAACAATCAACATGGTTGTCGGATGCGTACGTACGTAGTTGAGAGCGATACTCACTGCCTTGTCAAAGGCTATGGTTTCAAGTGCGACATCGACTTTGCCGTTGACGTGCGCTGCTTTGTCGATGAGTCCGCCTTCTACAATGAGAAAGAACCCATCCGAATCGGCAGATAGGATGTCAATAGCCTTGCCTGCCATCTCTGCAAGAGACGGTATGCTCGTGTAGTTGCGATTCTGCTCATAAGGGAGATTACTGTTGTCGAAGAGACCTAGGATTCTTTCCGATGAGACCGACAGGAGACTAGTCCTATTCGTAACGAAGGCATATCCATTTGACTGCATGGTTTGGAGCTGCTCAGCGCTGAAATCCGTCAAGCCGCCACCGAGGATTACTTCCACTCTCGAATCTTCAACTATCTGCCTGATGATTTCACTGTAACTGGTCCTGCTGAGAACATGTGTCATGAAAGCGGCTGGTGTAGCATCTCGAACCGCAGTCGTGGTCACTATACCTGTAGACTTGTTCATGCCCTGAGCGATCTCCAGAATCGTGTCGAGAACCAAACCGCCGGGGTCAATGGAGAGTCTACCATTGTTTGTCTTGTGACCTGTGGCCATCGCAGTGGCGGCCGCGGCAGAATCGGTGATTGCAGAATCCGCACTATAGGTTGTTACTGAGAGAGAATGGCCCAGGGTTGCCATCGTCAGATTGGCTGCTTTCCCGACCTCAACCCATGACCCAAGTTGAACATGCCCAAAGCCCATTCCATCGCCAACCATCAGTATAACGCTGTGGGGCGGCCCGCTGTCTGAAGAATAGAAGACTAAGCCGTGGCTTGGCTCAGGCAGGACTGTGATTGGACCGAGCAGGGTGACCGCAGAAGCAGCAAGCAGTAGAATGACAACCGCCGTGGCCGCGTATTTCATGTCAGTCACCAGAAGACGTGGTTAAGGCCATATAAGGAAACCTTCGCCGCCTCCGGTCGAAAAAAGAGAAGCAATCCCGCATTCAGCAGCTGCGAGCGTCTTGCTTGCTGAGCAAGGGGGCTAGGCGAAGACTCAAATGCGGGACCAAACTGAGTGAGTCCTCTAAGCGCGTACATTTGTGCGCCATCGTCGATCAAAGAAAGCGGTGAGCAAACGTGGTGCTGAGAGAGTTCACCTACAAGCTTCCAGTCTTGAACAAGGGATACGCAGGACAGACTCTGTACGTAGATTTGAGCGACAACGCCATATCAATCAAACCTGTAGACGAGAAGATGAAAGACACGTTTACTGGTGGCAAGGGCTTCGACCTATGGCTGATGTGGAACAGCCTGCCGATGGACAAGGTAGTAAAGTGGAACGACCCAGAGAATGAGATCTGCATTGCCTCAGGTCCCCTCGGGGGTGTGCCTCTTTACCCGGGGGCGGGAAAGTCGCTTGTGACGACTATATCGCCGCAGACGGGGCTAATCATGGATAGCAATGTCGGCGGGTACTTCGGGCCGATGCTCAAGTTCGCCGGCTTTGACGCACTGGAAATACAGGGCAAGAGTCAGAAGGATGTCTATCTTTTCATCGATGGTGATGAAGGTAGAATACAGATACTGGAAGCGGGCGACTTGCCCACGTACGCCCACGAGATAATGAAGATTCTTACTGAACGTCACACTGGCAAAACGGGTATGGACGTATCGGTTGTTACCACGGGTCCAGCCGCAGAACATGTCATGATGAGCTGTCTGAACTTCTCTTGGTACGACACATGGCGGAAACAGCCCCATTACAAACAGGCGGGTAGAGGAGGCACAGGGACAGTCTTCAGGGACAAGAAGATCAAGGCAATCGTTGTCAAGAAAGCTAGGATTACTCCGGACATGAATAACCCCGCAGACCTTGAGGCGTTGAAGGCCGTAGGAAGAGAACACAGTCAAGAAATCATCCAGCTCGACCCGAAGCAGAACCGAATGCGTGTCATCGGCACAGGTCATCTGCCTTCAATAATGAATGAGTTTGATTTACTGCCGACACGAAACTTCAGAACTGGCAGCGACCCTGAAGCCAAAGGTCTCTCAGGCGAAGTCTGGGAGAAGATGTTCACCAACACGGGCAAAGGTTGGGACGGGTGCTGGATTTCATGCGCCATCAATTGCTCCCACTGCATAGAAGGCTTCGTGCCAACAACTGGTCCTTTCAAGGGCAAGACTGTCACAGTAGACGGACCTGAGTACGAAACGATCGCTGGCTGTGGGTCCAATCTTGCTATCTTCAATGCGAGAGATGTTGCAGAGATTAACTTCTACTGCGATACTTATGGCATCGACACTATCAGCTTTGGCACAACAATGGGCTTTGTTATGGAGCTGTTTGAGGGAGGTCAAATAACGGACAAGGCAACGGGAGGACACAAGCTCAAGTGGGGAGCGGTGCCTGAAGTCCTGTCTGTTCTTCACGAAATGGCGACGGGTAATGGTTTTGGCGGTCAGCATTTTGGAAAGGGGATTCGGTACCTCAAAGGCTACTTTGCTGAGAAATTCAAGGTCGACAAGTCGCTCATGCAGGATATCGGCATGGAGCACAAAGGTCTCGAGTACAGTGAATACGTCACGAAAGAAAGCCTTGCTCAGCAGGGAGGGTACGGTCTTACACTCAAGGGGCCGCAGCACGACGAGGCATGGCTCATATTCATGGATCAAGTCCACAAGTATCTCCCAACCTTTGAGAAGAAGGCAGAAGCACTTCACTACTTCCCGATGTGGCGCACATGGTTCGGCATTAATGGGCTGTGCAAGTTGCCTTGGAATGATGTTGTCCCAGTAGACAACAAGCAGACCTCAGAGCCTGGAAAGGTTCCAGGTCACGTCACATTCTACGCTAGGTTCTTCGAGGCCATGACGGGAAAGAAAGTGACCGGTGCTGACTTGATTACTCAGTCGGAACGCGTATACAACTTCCAGAGAGTCTTCAACCTCCGTCAGGGTCACGGCCTGAGAGCGGATGACTCGGGGACACCATACCGCAGCATGGGACCAGTGACTGACTGGGAATACGAGAGCAGACAGGAGAGGTATGACAAGCAGCTCAAGGAGCAAGTCGGAATTGACCCTTCAAGTATGAGCACCACTGACAAACGAAAGAGACTCAGAGAGTTCAGAGAGGAGCAGTACAAGCTTCTCACCGACGCCGCGTACAAGAGACGTGGTTGGACTAGGAACGGGGTACCAACTCTGGAGAAGGTCAAAGCATTGGGAATTGACTTCCCGTCGGTCGTCAAGTTCGTTTCCAAGTTTGAAAGTACTGAGCCGCTGAAACAGAGTCTGCCCAAGAACGACTCAGCTTGGAAGTAATTCTACTTGGTCAATTGGCCATAGGCCGACTCTCGCGGACGACTTCCTGAGTAGAGGAAATCCGGTTTCTACAATGCGGTCTGTGCTTATTCAGATCGTCTTGTCCGAATCATGAGAAACACAGGTATGGCTATGACGATGATAGACCAAGAGAACCACATGGCGAGTCCGAGGTCTTGAATTGGGAATCCATCGATAATCCCGTTTGTTGTGTTGGAATAGGCCCGAGGATAATGATCCACACTGCCAGCATCGCCTGGAATCTGATAGACACCAAAAAGCGAATAGTCGCTCCATTGGTTGCCGGTATCTACGCCATTGTCCCAGCTATTTCCAGAACCATCGTCCCGTGCGTTCACGCCATTATAGTGAATCACGTTGCTGAACAAACGACAGCCCGACACACCGTATCCCAACGCGATTCCGTAGCCGGAGTTCTGCCATACGTTGTTTCCAGTTACTAGCCCGTTGATTGTCTGGACGCCTCCCCATCCATCTATGAACCCGATGCCGCCTCCATTATTGTATATGCTGTTGTCAATTATGGTTGCATTCGGTCCGAGAATCATAATCCCGTCGAATGAATTCGAGTAGACAATGTTATTCTGAAGAACGCAGTTGTCCGACCGGTTTATCAGTACTCCAGAGTACATATTGCCGTAGAATTCACCCTCTGCAACCATGACACCGCCGCAGGTGAGGACGACGACACCATATTCTGAGCCGTTTACATTACAGGACAACAAATAACAATCATAACACGCCATCAGCAGTATACCATATGGAACTCCCCATAGGTTGCCGCCAGATAGGGTGACGGATGTGCAATTGACCAGAATCAGCTGACCGAACGAACTAGCATCGATGTTCTCGCCCCAAACGCCCGAGAAATAGCCAAGCGGGCGTCCCATGACTGTGTTATCGGAAAATGCATGCTGAAAACCGGCGTCATCCACCGAATCTAGCAAGACCCCTCCGTTTGTCAAGATGTTCCTAGTAAAGGTGCAATTGTAGCTGTCTTTGACCACTACAACATCACGGGACCCCTCGATAAGATTCGAATCAAGGATGCAATCGCGGGCGTAGTAGAATTCGACTCCTATGTATACCGATTGAACAACGCAACCTTCAATGCATCCATTCGAAGTGTTGCTGAGAATCACGCATGGGCCGTAGGAGGTAGTAAGCAGACTGCAATTCCGAACTAGAAAACTGACCGACACTTGGCTGATGCTTAAGCAATAGGACGGGTCTTGAATAGTATAGTTCTCTATCAGATAGGGGTTTGAAGCAGATCCATTTCCCGACCAACCCTCGACAACCGACTGATTGGCAAAATCGTCGTTCCCGCATATGATTATGTTGCTGTGAGGTTGTTGTGCTTGGTTGAAGAGGGGTGACAGATTCGCTGTTCGACGAATTGGAGGACGCCCTGAGATTGAAATCAGCATCATGAGAATCGATAGTAAGGCTATAGTACGCCCTTTCAATTGCTTCCTCCTCCGCAGCTTCAAGAAGATATTCGTGTAAATGGCTCTTATCCGTTTCGTTCATTCGTGGGTCATTTCGGAAGATGGCGGTGGAAATGGGCCTTAACTAATCCAGTGACTACGTGAATTGTGACGAGTTCTCAGATACAGACAGCTCGTGCGAGAGGAGCAACGGATACTTTCATGACTGACTTGTTCCCAGTCGAGTCCCCTTTGTTCGAATTATGAGAAGCGCGGCTATGCCGAGAAGCGCCGCCGACGAAAGACCCCAGAGGGCGAGGGTGATTTCACCGGGAATGAAATCGGAAGGATTTGTGAGGACTGTCCCGTTAGCGTAGTGATCTATACTTATCGCGGTTCCCCCTACTTGGTAGAATCCAACATCGTAGTAATAATCATCCCACGCGTTACCCATTCCTATGCCGTCATCCCATTGGTTTCCCGAGGCATCGTCCCAAGCATTTGGCGCATTGGAATGGAACCAATTGCCGTACACTCGAAAGCCTGATACTCCATTCTGCAGCAAAATTCCATGCTTCGTATTACCGTGGATGTCGTTGTAGACCACCAAACCTCCGTACGTTTGTACTTCTCCGTTTCCAGGAATGGCCAAAATACCGCCCTCGTTAGAGGAAATCAAGTTAGAGACGATACGCACGTTCGGACCGAGAACATCAATGCCGAAACCCCGATTCGAGTAGATTGAGTTTGTAAAGATGAAGCAGTTGCTTGACCTGTTTATCGATAACCCCGAGTATAGATTAGAAGACAGGCTGCAGTTTGAAATCGTGACATTGCCAGAGGTCAGGATGACAACGCCATATCTCGATTGATAGGCAACACAAGACACCAACTCACAATCTTGACAGCCTACCAATAAAACGCCGTAGGGTACGTCCCGGAAGTTGCCAGTGGATACATAACAATGGTCGCTCCCGATGATGAATAGCTGACCGAATGAACTGGCATCGATGTTCCACCCAGTGACATTGTAGAAATAGCCGAGCGGGCGGCTCACTACTGTGTTGTTAGAGAATGTGTGACGGAAGCCAGCCAAATCCGCAGAATCGAACGATATTCCACCGTTTGGAAGTACGTTGTTGGTAAATGTGCAGCTGTAGGATTCTCTGAGTGATAGGCTTTCCCGACCTCCACCAATCCAGTTGGAATTGAGAGTGCAGTTTCTGACCAAATACAATCCGACGCCAATCGCGAACGAGTTTATGATACAAAGCTCGATTACAGCATTTGAAACGTTGTTGAGACTGACACAAGGTCCATACAGGAAGACGCTAGTAAGCCTGCATCTTCGAATCACAAAACTGACTGATACTTGGCTTATGGACAGAGCGTACTCTAGACTACTGATGGTGTAATTGTCGATAACATAAGGACTAGAAGCCGTTCCGTTTCCCTGCCACCCCTCTGTGATCGACTGACTAGTGAAATCAGCATCGCCATTGATGATTATACTGCTGTGTGACTCTTGTGCCAAGTTGAGGAATGCTAGCGTGTCCGCAGTGGGGCATTGCGGCCTCCCCAGCTGAAGTGGAACGAAGACTATAACAAGCCACGCCACAAATAATGTTCGGGCCTTCAAGAATCTCCGCCTCCATTAGCTCAAGGTCACATACCATAACTCCGCTCTTAGGCGTTTCGTCGCGCCATCGGTCAGGCAAGAAGGTGCAACACAGAAGTATCTGATCCGAACACTATAGCTGGGAGCCGGAAATGACCGGACGGTCCTGTATGGAGCAGTCATGATAGTGCTCGTACTTGGTGGAACTATACTGGGGAGAATCAGTGCGATAACAGTATGGCTCATGTTGTTGCCCGCCGGGTTGGAAGCGATCAAGGGTCGAGCAAGTACGCGCGACAAAATAGGTCAGAGTCTGTCTACGACTAGCTTCATCCACCAGTGTTCCGAGGGAGAACCGCGGAAGTGCCCGCCAAGATGCAGACATATATCGCAATACTCCATAAATAAGACCACGGCGGATGGAGAGGCACGCATTCCAATCATCTGACTGCAGGTTGAGTGATACTATGGCCTTCGGGATTGTCAACTATGCTTATGCAATTGCGGCCGCTCTTGCTTCTGTGTGCGTCATGGCTGTGCTAAGCAGATACATCCGACGACGGCAGGGCTTGGCCCTCTTCTTCGTGTTCTTCTTGGCCGCCTGTGTGGTGTTGTGCTTGACTTATGCGCTGAGGGGCTTCTATGAGGTCTATCAGGCTCCGGAGCTACTACTGTGGCTACTGCAAAACTACATGTATATCGTGATCACGGTGCCTCTCGCTCTCTTCCTGATCTATCCCCTGTTACAACAGACAAGAGGACAAAGGTCTTACTACATCCTGTGGGCGGTCATTGCGGCTATTGGGTTGATTGCACTGTTCAATGCGTTGATGATTGCCGTTTCGCAGATTGAGTTTACCTTCACGGACAACTACGGATTGGCCCACTATAGGCTGGTGTATCTGCCAATTCCCAACGTGTACATCATCACACTGGGACTTGACGTGATGGTATCGAACGTATCACTCGTTCTGCTGGCAATCAGCTACAGAAAGGAATCGGATCCCTTCTACAAGCGCAGAGCCCTGTTTCTCTTTGTGGGTTGGACAATCGTGACGTATGCCCAGCTCCTTCACCTGGAGCCATCGCTTGTCATCCTCAATCCCTTTGCCCTAATCATTGGCACAATTCTTGTCTCGATCGCTGTTTACTTCGGTCCGTGATTATGCAGGACCGTCACGGTTTCAACCGCACCATGACGACAACTGGTATAGCTATAACACTTACAGAAATCAAGAACCAAAGAATCGTGTTGAGAGGCGGTAAGTCTGGATCTTCAGACTTCTCGGACGACATGAATGATTGAATGTTGCTCTGGCCAAGCACGGTTGTGGACCAACTCCAGTAAGCCTCAGGATAGGCATGAAGCGAGGGACCGTGGCTCTCTGATACACAGACAAGAACACCAAGAGCGGACTCGTAGTAGAAGTCTCTCTGCACATCGTAGTCACTCTGAGTCCAGATAGTCTGGCATCTCCAGCACGTGAAGGTACCCACGGGAACATTCACCACAGCAGTTGCCGTGTCATACACAGGAGCCATTGGGTTTGCTGGCGGGATTCTTCCTTGGCCCTCGCCCAAAGTGGCAGTGTCCATCCATAACGGATCCATGAATGCGCCCGCTTCTGTACCGTTCGAGTCCACGATACTCCAGCTTGGGAGCTTCACGTACTGCACATTGTCATCTGAGTATTCTATTTCTACAATCTCCTGCTCTTTCAGCCAGCTTAATACTTCGTACTTCACCTGTGAGCTGGCAGCACTAGTACCAGAGGCCGAATCAAAGACATCATATTCCAACAGGAGGCCTATAGGAAAGTCTGCAGATGTCGGTTCTGCACTTGCTTGGGCCTGCACAGGTATGCCACCCATAAGAACGAAGAGGACTGAAACCAAGATAGTGGCCTTTTAACACGCATGAACTACACGCACTACGACCGCCTCTCCCTTACCACAGCACAGGGCAACCAAGTCTTCTTGCGCATCAACTTGGTTTAGGTTTCTTGGTCCCTAATGACAGTACAATTCGAAGCGTGGCACTGGCATAGAAGCAAGACGTGCCTTCATACAATAGCGAGCCCTGCCGCGCTAGCCGGTGTTTCGCTTCGATAGTCACGCTTTAGAGCCGGATAATCACGCACTCATCCGAGGTTCCGACGTTTGAACGTACGACGAGCAACAGCAGACGACATCGATGCGATAACAGAGTTGTCTCGATATGCCTACGGAGAACCTGAAAGTGAGTCCGCGATATCGCGGAAAAGGGCAGAATTCGGATATGAGCGGTCCTATGTTGCTGAAGATGATGGTCGGATTACTGCTGCATTGCGGGTTTACCGCTTCGAGCAGAACATTCGAGGAACATGGAAGAGCATGGGGGGCATTGGGGACGTCGCCAGCGCTCCCGAGGTCCGACGGCAAGGGCAGATAAGAGACCTATTCACCCAAGTCATGGAATCGATGCGGAAGGAAGGTCTGGTCATTAGTACGCTATGGCCCTTCAAGAACTCTTTCTATGCCCAATTTGGTTATGCGACGTTGCCCCCCAACCGTCGACTTGAGGCTGACCCGTCTATGTTCTCCCAGTGGCCGTTACCTCGCGGCTATCGCTTGGAGAGATTGCCATTTTCCACAGGCATCAAGCAGTACAGCAAAGTGCATGCAGCAGCCGTCGAGTCAATTCACGGAGCCGTTCGCAGAGATGAGGCACGTTGGACGGAACTGGGGATTGGAAACAAGGATGAGATAGCCATTGTGTACGGCCCGACTGGCGAACCCGAAGCAGGAATGTGGTACAAAGCACAGGGCTATGGAGACCCACCCGATGCCAGTGAGAAGCCTGGTACAATGAGGGTCATCGAGTGCTATTGGCTTAACCCTAGGGCACGGGCAGCATTGTTCAACTACATCTACCTGCATTCTGACCAGACAGTAAGTGTCCGTATCCCCGTCAGTCCGTCTGATGAAGACTCCTATCTTTGGATCGACAGCTTCAACCGCAAGGCGGTGCTGATTAGGACAACGGGCACTGCCATGGCCAGAATCATCGATGTGGTCGATTTCATCCGGGGTTTGCCTGCCAGCCAAAAGGATCGCCTCGGAGTCAGAGTTAGAGACCGGCAGTGTACTTGGAACAATCAGACATTCCAGCTAGAGTGCGATGGTCGCCTGATGACCGTCTCACAGGCTGGTAATGCCGCAGCAAGGACTGAATTGACAATCGAAGGGTTGACTGCGCTCTGCTATGGCGCCCTGACGACGCGTGAGCTGAGGGAGTACGGATGGTTGAGTGCTCATTCCGAGGATGATTTGCGGCTACTGGATACTTGGTTCCCTACGAAATGCCCTTGGCTAAAAGAACCATTCTAGGTCCTATGTTATCGAGGCGAATCGCGTTCTGGACAGATGGCAATTCCTCAGGCGGTCTAAACAAAGCCTCTTGGAGGAGCTCCAGTGAGCCTCAGCTGAGGAGCCCTAGAATCGCCGACCTCCTCTCTCGAAGATACCTCTCTCTTCAGCTTCTCGTACTCACGCTCACACGTGGCTGATAGCTGGAACTTGCTCCATTTCAGCTTGATTTCCTTTGGCGTGATGCTCTTGATGAACTCGTCCGGAACGAGGAAGTCGATATTCGGCCGCGTCCCTATTCTCTCAAGGGTTTCTTCGACGAAGCCGCCACCTAATACAAGCCAGATCTTATTGGCTGTGTCAAACCAGATGTCGATCACGTTACCTATGTTTAGGCCATCCGAATCCAAGACCCGGAGCTTGGCAAGTTTGGTGAGCTTCATGTCCTCTGGTGTTATAGTCCCAGTGTCCAGTGTCGTCTGTAGTGAGTTACAGTTGGTCTTCAGATACACATGATCCGTGACTTTGTCGATACAGCCGAGTTGAAATACAGGGTCCTTGTCTCGAATGACGTGGACATCTTCCAACAACTCTTCCACGCGGCTGCCGCCGAGAACCACAGACTTCAATGCTATCTTGTTCTCAGTAAATCGGAATATGAAGTCGGTAACCCTACCGATCTTCTTGCCATCTGAACCGTATACAGACTTATGCTTTAGCTCGGAGAGCTTCAGATTGCAGCATTCGAACACTGTTGACACCTACTGTTAGCGTTGACCATTCAGTAACATGCGGGGCATTCAAAAGCTTTTGCCTTGAGCAGGCATTCGTGCAGGAGGTGTCCTTGCCAGAGATACTAGGGCGTATTGCCTTCTACTTAACAACGGTCCTTTTCAGAGTCTCATAGGAACCGTATCCGCCAGTTGTACCGTCCAGCTCAAACTGACCAAAAGACTGAACGAGTATTGATTTTGTGCCCTTTTCATCCAGAAAGGGGAGAGGTATCATCGACCCAGGCCTTGCCACAAGTCTGTGCTTCTTGCCTCTTGCATCGATGAGTTCGAGTTCTGTTCCGGCTGGAAGAAGGGCATCCTTTCTTAGCTCGTGCTTCACTAGGCGTATCTCCCGAAGCGGGATATTCTTTCCATTCTGGAACAAGAAGCCTCCTGCGCCGAGACGACCGTCATCGGTCATGATTGCCGCGGGGTTCACTGCAAGCCTGTCGTTGAACCATATCACAAAATAGAACCAGTTGCCTACACCAGTCCAGTCACGTATCCCGTGCGTGTGGTCTCTTTGACCAATCACGTTCTTAAGATGTAGCTCAGCGTCTCCGAGTCTGATCAGACCGTTTACCTTGGCGATTTGCTCCCAGTGCTTGTCTCCGGACTTCTTGCCAAGCTCAAGAGCCTCAGCGGTCATATGTTCGCTATACTCATACTCTTGATGTATAGGACGAAAGCCGACATCCATCTTGACCTCTAGCAGGTCAGATATCAGGTCAGGTTTCTCACGCGCCTCAGGAAGCTTCTCCGGGTCTTTGACTACGACCATCGATCCGTCGAAGACGTATTTCCATGTTCCATCACCTACACTGATATGAGACATCTGCTCGACTCGAAGTCGTGATGGATAGTTCTCACAGCGGTCTGTTGCGTGATAGCCTGCCGCCGACCCGTCTGGAAGAAACAAGAAGAAGAAAGTCATACCTTCTGGCTTGTTCGGCTTGAATCCGACTCGACTCATTCCTCCGATTCTGTTGGCTTTATCATAGAAGACGAAATAGTAGCTTTCATTCCATTCGGGATTTTTGGAGGCAGGAGGATGGGTAATCGGTTCCATCTTGTTTTACCCCTGTTCGCGCAGCAATACTTGGCCCAAGCTTCCGTCTACTGTGACTATTTGACCGGTCTTCAGAGTGCGGCATGCATCCCTGACGTTCGTGACAGCGGGGATTCCGTATTCTCTTGACACGACAGCACCGTGAGAAAGTATGCCGCCTGTCTCCGTGATTAGTGCTCGTATCGAAGAGAATACCGGGGTCCAACCCGGATCTGTTCGAGGAACGACGAGTATCTCCTCAGATTTGACTTTGGGTATTTCCTGAATTGAATAGAGAACCCGTACCGGTCCCGTGGCTTGACCTTGGCTTGCTGCGATTCCTTGTAGGACTGAACTAGGCTCCGGAAGTGCATCATCGTATTCCCGGTTGCCACACATGAACTTCGGCGGCACAACGTCTTCATTCTGGCTGAAGTCTCTGAATCTTTGTTCGGCCAGTCGTGAGAAGGTCTCTTTGGTCGTTGTGTCAGGGCTACTATATATCAGCTGCTTGATTTCCTTGCGATGTAAGAAGAATACGTGAAAGGGATCCTTCAGCGCGCCCTGTGCCACAAGCCGCCGTCCTATGGCAAGGTACACCCTCCGGTTGCGAGTTATCCAGCGGTCGAGGTTGAATCGTTGGTCTTCGCGAAACACAATGTAAGTTCTGGCAAAGGACAGTATAGCTGAGAACAGCATCCATTTTATGCCCCCGTTTCTCTGGCGACGCATTCTCCGCTCCACTTCTTTTTCGACTCGTTGTCTTAGTCGAAGTGTTCTCGCTTCAGTGGCAGTCATGTCCCTGATTCCTTGCGTGACAAGTGATTTGAGAACGTCAAGAACGCGCTCAGGAGACTCATTCCAACGCGGGTAGTATGGTTCTCGCGTGAATCCTCGATCGCCGAAGTCGTCAAGGAACCTGTTGAATTCCTCAAGGAACTTCTTCGGCTCGCCTCCGCTCATTGGCCCAAGCGTGGCCATTATCTGTTCTGAAGGTCTCTCCGCTATGACCTTCTTGACAAGAGGCAGGGAAACTGCGAGTTCTGCAAGTTCACTGATTCGCCTGTTTGTTTCAGTTGTCTTGTGCTCGAGCCCTGATATCAACGGAGGGAAGCATTTCTTCCCAAACTCCTCACCGAGAAACCTGCGGAGGAGATAGCTTGATGCAAGATTCATTCCGATATTGTGTACAGGAATTCCGTAGCGAACAAGCCTGAAGTGACTCATCATTGTCTTGTCGAGTTCTTTCGCTAGTTCCATCAGCGACTCTGCGCCACCGTCCTTGTCAAGTGCTGCCATGCGTTGATCGAACGCCTTGCAGAACGCATCGAACTCATCATGCGTCCATTTCTTGTACACATTGGCGGTCTTGGTCATGCTACCATTTCCATCGAGCAGAGTCACGCGTACCTCGGCCAGTATTCGATTTTTCAGCTTGAATGGAAGGGACTTCATTGTGAGTTTACCATACGGTCCGGCACCTTCGGGGAAGTAGTTGAGAACATCCTCGGACCGCAGGAAAGGAGGTATCTCATAAACGACCTTGTTTCTAAGCACATCGAGATTGAAGTAAACATGTGCCTTGAATAGCTTGAGCAGTCTTGGATCCATCTTTTTGTAGCCCATGATCTGATTCAGTTCTACATTGACGACGTAGGTTAGCTGGTCGCCGAGAAGGTCAAAGAACAGGGGGCTTACATTATCGTTCCAATAATCGTCCGAATAACCCCTTGACCAGACAATGTCCTCATGTGTTTCTTTCCTCGTCACCTTTTGCGCGGTAATCGGTCTGGTTTGAAGTACGTATAGCTCGTCTGACTTGTCAATTGCCCATTCTACATCTTGTGGCCTGTGAAACAGACTCTCGACCGAAGAACCAACTTCGGCCAAGTGAGCAGCTTCAGAATCTGTGATGGAAGCGTTTTGACTTAGTACTTGAGACCCGGCCGAGACTGCCTTTGCTCCCACCTCTTTCCCTACGATTCGATATTCTTTCTTTCCGTCAGTGGTCTGTTTGGCTATCAAGTATCTGTCCGGGTTGACTGCACCGGAGACAACCGACTCTCCAAGGCCGAAGCTCGATTCAATGACCATATCACACCCGGTGGATGGTGTCGGGTTCTTTGTAAATAGGACTCCCGCACTTCGGGGTTCAATCATCGATTGCACAATGACAGCTATTCTTACCTTCTCGTGAGGAATGTTATTCCTATGCCGGTAGGCGATAGCCCTAGAAGACCATAGGGACGCAAAGCACTGTTTGATATGCTCGAGAACGCTGTTCACTCCTTGAACGTTAAGATAGGTGTCGTACTGACCTGCAAACGATGCTTCCGGTAGATCCTCTGCACTGGCCGATGATCGAACTGCGACATTTCCTCCGCCCATCTGCCTATAGGAAGCCTGTACCTCAGCGGCGAGATCGCGAGATAGAGCAGCCTTTTCAAAGCAACTTCTGATTTTCTCAGAACAGGCATCTATGGAGTCTGATCTCTTGTAGTCTATCTGGGCCAGCGATTCCGAGATGACCTGAGTGAGTGCTTGCTCCGACAGCAGCTGGTCGTATGCACTAGTTGTCACGACGAATCCTTCTGGAACTTTGAAGCCGGCTTTTGCTACTCGCGAGAGATTCGAGGCCTTGCTCCCTGAGAGGCCTGAACTCCTGCTATCAATTTCACTGATTCTAAGAGTGAATCGTCCCACTGGGCAATACTCTCCGATAGGTTTCTGTCACACGGCTGGGTGTAATATCGGTTGCGCCAGCCGCGTTCGGCAATGGACGACATGTACTACTGTTGATGGTCACTGCCGAAGTTGTTCCAATCCGTCACAACTGACTAGGTCAGGACAGATGGAGGTCGCTACCCGGTTTTTCCTTCAAGGGTGGCTTCCGTCTGTCGCTCGCCATCCAAAGGACTTTAGGCAGCGATTGCCCTTCTTCGTTCCGAGGAATCGCGGATTGAGAGTTACCCCTGACAAGATGAATGACCTTGATGGCAAGACATGTTTCATATGCGGCAAGTATCTCCTCAACAACACGGAAGATGACTTGGCCTATCTGGAAGTGCACACAGGATCTTCTGCAAAAGCCAAACCAGACAAGTACTTCCTGTTTACGTGCTCCAGCTGCGGAAAGACTGCTCACAAGCGCTGCTGGTACGACATAGGAGAGAAGCGATTCAAGGACGGACTATTCAGCAAGACACAATGGCGACTTGAATGTCCAAGTTGCCATCAGGTTCTCTCTCCTGCAAGACCCGGTCGAATAGACTGGAAACTGGGGTACCAGGTTCCGGGACATGGTGACGCAGAACTCATCGAATTGCAGATTGCGGACGTCCTTTCTTGGAAAGCGTCTCGAGTCACCGGAGTAATTGGGAAAGCCATTGATGGCCTCTTCAGATCAATCGGACTCGGCGCTCTGACCAATGCGCAGAGAAATGCGATTTCTCAAGCGGCCGACCGAATAGGCAAGTCATTTGGGTTTGTCACATCTGCTGTCTCACTTGACGCCACACCCAAACAGAGGAGACAACTGAGGGAGCTCAAGTGCCAAAACTGTGGGGCACCCCTTCCGCTTCCAGGACTCGCGGAATCGGCGGTGGTATGCCCACATTGCGGCACAGCACATTTACTCCCCACTTAAACCCATTAACTACCGGGCTTGTCGCAATATCATATAAATACGTTAACCCCCTTCTCATTGTTCAGAATTCGACCGGAGCTGAAAAGACTCATGCCTGTCCATCTTGAGTTCAACCAGTCCACAAGTCAGTTTGCCGAGACGACCAAGAACACGAGCAATGAATCGATTATCCTGACTATCGATGACGCAAAGAAGAAACTCTCCATGAATGTTCCCTCAAACGTCGGTATGATCGTCAGGAGAGCGGCCGAGCGTCAGGCGCGCGGAATCACGAAGTCTGGTTTTTTGATTCGTACCGGGGGTCGAGTAGGAGTTGGGTTCGAGCTTGAAGTCGAAGGAGAAGGCGGGAAACTACCTGACAGACTAACCTCGAGCCCGAGGGAAGTGTACTGAGCCGCGTGCTCTGTACAATTCCCATCATTCACGCCTGCTCGAGCTTCACGGGTCAGACACTGCTGGCCCGACAAGTACTGTCTTTTTAATAGTGCAAACGCCGTCTGTATTCGGGCCCGAGTGCCCATCCGTGATGGATATTAACATGTTATCGCAGCACACGGACCCTGCAGGGTGCAGAGATGTTTGACCTCATACAGGAACGCGATATCTCGAGGGTATACGGCTCTAGGACTCTCGTATACATGATAGTTCACGGTGAGACACTTCCAGAGAACCCCGAGACATTGTCGCAAAGAGGCCACGACCAAATCATCGAATTGGCGAGGTCTAGAGTGGCGTCCGGCGTTCAGACGTTGTATACCTCGCCTCTCAAGGAGGCTGGCGCGACGGCAGCAATACTAGCCAAGGAATTCCAAGTCAAAGCAGAGACCAAAGATTGTCTGTCTGAAGTGACACTCGGCAAGAGCAGGTCGTCATCAAAACAACTGATGGATCGTCTGCCAGCAATGTGGAACGACACCAATCATGCTCCTCCTGGCGGTGAGTCTTTCAATACGGCCAAGCGCAGGTTTGGCGACTGCATGAACGGCATCGCCGAAAAGAGCACAGGAGGATCTATCGCCGTGGTCAGCCATCCGATTGTAGGCGCACTGTTCCTGTCCCTTGTAAGAGGCGGGCCGCCTCAGCTTGAGGACTGGCTGTACTTGGGATACGCGTCATGTGCGGCATATGAGTACGCCAATCGTGGCTGGAGTTTGGTGATGCCGCCTGATGACAGCTACCTTACAGAACCAGTAAGCGTCAAGGATAGACTGCCGAAGGACATTCTTCGGGCGCTTGGCGTTTGATTCGCATCTTGAATTGAAAAGAAGTTCCCTTGCCATGGCACAATACCCGCGTCATGGCAAGGTCTTGACTCATGCATGTTGAGGGGCACCGGAAAATGCCGGTCGTTGACTACCGCTTTCTAAGCAGGACTACAACAATCACCATGGCCGCAATTGCACCAGCAACGACGACATAGAAGACGAATTCATTGAGGGTCGTTGGTAAAGTCGTAGATGTCGTGGTTGTTTCACTGACAGTGGTTGTTGCGGTTGTCGTTGTTGATCCTACTGGGTGAGCAGTCGTGTATGATATGAACACAGGGTCGCATCGCACTTCGTATCCGCCCCAGTTCTTGTAACCAGCTGTCATGAAGAGCATGGAAGCTTCAACCTTCCAGTTGGTCACTGTATCTCCAGCTGCAGATTCGTACATCGCACTGAAGGCACCGACTGGAGCAGTAGACGAAGCCGATGTATAGGTGGTTACGTAACCATCGCCGCCCCATTTGTATGGTAGACCGCCCATTGTGACATTGGCAAATGGGTTATTTGCAGCTCTGAACTCGTAGTAAGAGGCATTGATGCTTGCTCCATTGGTATCAGTGATTTGCTTCTCTCCAGCGCTGTACTGACTCCTTGTGGCAGTCCCAAGAACGCCGAAGAAGTTGACCGCAAGACTGCGGCCTACGACGACGCTATTGTCGAAGTCATAGAGTGTCCAGTTGCCTATGACCTGGTCGATCTTGAAGACGACAGCATGGTTCCACTTCAGGTGGTCGCTTGGGTTATAGTTCACCATGTCGACGTGGAATGAGACATTGAAAGACATCTCATTGACATACGCAGGCGTTATCCAGTAATCAAAGTTGGTTGAGTTGAGTCCGACCACGCCTTCATAGGATTGCCTGATTTGCCAAGCACCCCTTACTCCGTTGGAGTTCTCCACCCTGAGTGGATAGATTGTGACATTCACGTCGCGTATAGTGATGCCAAACTCGACAACAGTTGAGGGCAGAACAATGGCAGACCCGTTATTACTTGTGGCACCTAGAGGTCTTCTCAATTCGACTTCGCCCACAGAGTCAATCAGAACGAAGTGCGTAACCTCGTCGGTCACTACTTGCCCATCAACAATTCGGAAGTCGGGCGCTCCCACGGTGCCATTACTAGGCAGGTCTCGGAACAGCAGCAGCCCTGCATACTCAGCTCTGAATGCAGCCCACTGCTTGACAGCCGCTGACGTTGAAACCTGGAATGCCTGTGCCGTTCCCCACGCGAACCATGTATTGGACCATGAGCCGGATTTCAAAGCAGGAATCCCGCTTAGGTCAACTGAACGGTTGACGCTCATCCAAGCGACCCACTCGTAACCCGGCGCAGAGACTTCTCCCTGAACAGCCCACATCGTTTCTCGGATTTTGTTCATCTCATCTAGGCCGACGCCCGTCCCGTTGGCATGCTGCCAAATGAAGGCTTCACTCGCCTCGAAGTTAATCATCATCTTGACAACTCCCATCCAGGTGTAGGAAACGAATTCGTCACCCAGATTCCCAGGCGAGGGGTCAAAGACAAGTCCAACTTCCATGCCTTCTCTGGTTATGTTGCCCCAGTCCTTCCATGTCCCTGTTCTCAGGACGAAGTACTGGTCTTCTGTAGTGAATAGATTACCGTCAAGATCTATTGCTCCGTTCTCAGTCACGGCCCAAGTCTGCTGCTCGTAGGCAAACGCATTACCGATAAGAAGGCGTCTTGGGCTCCAAACAACATTGTCCGAGTATGTTTCTCTTAGGCTTTCATTCCCTATGGGCACCAAGACGTAGGTGTTCATGTTGTGAACAGAAGCATTCATCGAGTAGGTCTCGAATATGCCAGAAGTAATGAGAGCCCCGGTGATCATGATTGGAGGTGCTTCGCCTGTGAACATCGCTGTAAACCATAGGTTGGAGATGCCTTCACCAACTGATAGATGCCAGACGGATGTTGCCAACATCGTATATGAAGTCAAATTGCCTTCAGCAATGTAGGCGCCCGTGTCTCGGTGGCTCATATGCCAGAAGACAGCGGACACACCTAAGATAGTACCATGCATGAAATCAATTACTATGTAATGCACTATGCTGTACCTGACTACGTGAGTCTCGTTGCTTTCGATGCCACCGCCCTCCAAGACGACGGTAACATTCTGTCGCAACCTGTTGATGAGGATGCCATCGATGTCAATGTAGGTTGTACCATTGGGAGTATCAACAGGTACGTTGGTTTTGTTTACTGGCAGGTAGTACGAGCCATTCACTTTTCCAGGTGGAGAATGGATGTCAAGAGTAACGTTGAGCATCTGGCCGGGCATTGCCCTGTTCACTATCCTTCCTGTCAGGTCCCGGACGTATGCCTCAATGAAAGCCGACCTAAAGGCAAGCCTTACTGTGTTCTTAGATGTAATCTCCTGACGGGGATCAAGAATACGACCCTTGAAGTCACGAACTCGCCAGAAGCTGGGGTCGGGTGAAATCGTCCCACTGACGTCGTATTCATCCATGTTCATGTCGACGGCAGTTTCAAAGTGACCTCGCCACGTGAGTTCGGAACCACCAAGGCTTTCGCCTGCGTATAGAGTGTGGTAGAACAGAGACATGTCAATTGTGCTGTTCAGTTTGATGTCGAACTTCACAGAGTACACAGCAAAGTCCGACAACCATTCCCAAGTAATGTCGTACAGGTAGCCAGAAAGCGCGTATGTTCCAGTGGCATTGTGGCTAAAGAACAGCATCAAGGGCATCCCGGTAACATTAACCCAGTCTGCGGGATCCGTCGAGTATCTGTACAAATCTCTCGGCATGCTCCAGTTGTAGTTGAGCATGTATTCCTTAGCGACAGAAAGACTGCAGAAGGGAATCGTAACATTGCCAAACGGAACACTCGATATCATCCTGAGAGTGAAGTTGGTTCCATAGTCAACATAGTGAATGATGCTGCCGTAGTCGTTGACTGCTTCGGCGTAATAATACCTTGGAACTGCGAACTCGCTAACCGGAACCTCTCTTCCCAAACAGAGAGGAGGACTCCCGAATTCGCCAGCCTGTGCTCTCGCCAGCCATGAAGGAGACACAGGTTTGCCGTCTGTGTCAATGACCTGCATGCCGGTCCAAAAGACTTCGGGAACTGGCGCCTGAGCAAACGTTACTGCAAACACGACAGTATACAGCATGGAAGCATTCTCGAATATGGAGTTAGCCGCATCTAGAACCAAGAACCCGGATTCCGGCGGCTTCTCACTGCCTTCCTTATAGTGAAAGCTTACGCTATTCCAGGTCGCAGAGGTCGCATTGAACTGAAGACCGAACACTGCCTTATTGACAGCGAAAGTCTCACCCCAGAAACTGACGACATCTAGAATCGCCCCGAATGGAAGGAAGTTCTTCGGGATTGTTATGTTGATCAGCAGCCGATCGCCGGCATTGACCCTGTATTGTTTGTTGGCTATATTAGTCCCGTTGTAGTCCCAAGTGCTGTTAGCATAACCAATCCAGACGTACGGCTGAGGGCCGAAGACCCACAGCGATTCTTGATACTCATGCGATATGTCTTCTGTTTCGTTGCTGACTTTCCAACCGACATGTACGACTGGACTGCTGTCGCCCTGAGCACCGACGAAGGCTGTGGTAGCACCGATGGTGGCTGCTAGCATTGCTATCAGAATCAAACTCATCGCTCGTTTCATCTTGTTCACTCACTTCGAGCCCTGAATGCAGCCGTCTCCCAATCACTATCTGTGCGAGAATTGGCCTCGCACTTTTCCCACCCCGCTGCACAAAGCTTCCTGACCGGGTGACGAACGTACATCGGCTCACTTATTACGTAGGTCATGGGCAGGGTGGCTTGCCCCTGACGAAAGAGAACCGATAAACTGCGGTGCCACATCTGGTTTGGATTCTTATAACCTTGTGTCGTTTCTTCGGACCGTTGAAGTATCAATTTCAGGGTTGCTTGGCACGAACAATGCCTGAGTCCGTTTGCAGGACAGCGAGACCTCGTCGTTCTAGGATCCTTAACAAGTCGTGACATTCCGCAAGAGCCAGAATCATGTTTTGAGTATCGTATTGACCGTAGATGACTCTCGAAATCTCATAGACGCTCTTCGGACTCGACTCAAGCAGCTGCTCCGCCTCGTTAAGCTTCCTGTCATACTCTGCCGCTAGTTCGTTCAGACGATGAACGAGGTCTGTTATCTGTTCGCGGTGTCCGGGTAACACCAGAAAGCCCTTCAGAGATCTCATTCGTTCGAGTGACCTCATGTGTGTCACCATGGGTATCTCACTCGTAATATCGAAATCCAAGCTTGGATTTGAACTAATGCCGGGCAGGACGTGGTCTCCGGAGAAAACAAGTCTGTCTTTTTCTGACACCATGCATATGCTTCCCTGAGAGTGCCCGGGAACCCAGAGGACTCGAAGGTTTCCAATCCCAGTATGGACAACATCGCCGTCCTGCAGACCTCGAGCACATGGTACTGAGTCGCCCAATCCTATGAAATACCTTGACAATATTCTCGCTGAAATCCCGGGCATCTCAGTTGATGGCACGCCCGAGTACTTCATGATCTTTACGTACGATTCCGTGCGTCGCTCGGTGAATCCAACGAAGTCCGAAACGCGAACGAGGTCCTCAGAATGAATCAGTACTGGCACTTCATTTTTGACAAGCCCTTCTGACACTCTCAGGATATGCGCCGCAAGCCCCATGTGGTCAACGTGACCATGAGTGAGGATAATCTGCCTAACGTCACTTAGCTTGTAGCCTGCTTGGCTGATGCCCTCTGCCAGTGTCTGTAGGGCCTGATCCGTCTTGGGACCGACATCGATGAGAGTCAGCGGATCTCCGTCAATCAAGTAGCAGTTGACATCTCCCACAGGAAAGGGCGTGGGAACATTCACCCTGTGAATCATGTCGCTTACTTTGCTCACCCGTGAAGTCCCTCGATTCGTCTTCGCTCGTTCAAAGCTCGTCAAAGTACACCCTGAGAAGCTCTGCTACGCTCCTAGCCCGAGAAGTGCAGCCCCTGTCGCGATAGGGCTTCGAGCCATCGTACATGTCGGAGATTGTTCCCAAGCACCCCGTCCGGACCGCATGGAGAACCGGTCTAAAGAACTCCTTCTCGGCGTGAGTGCGGTTCTCCGGGGTTCGACCATTCACGGCGAGGTATGCAGAGATGTAAGGTCCGATAAGCCATGGGTGTACTGCACCTTGGTGAACAGCACCAGCACGACTACGGGGACCACCTGTCACGGCGCGCGCAAATCGTTGGTCTCTGGGACTCAGGGTCCTGAGACCGAAGGGAGTGAGGAGCTCATCAGTTACCATCTTCAAGACAGACTCTGCCTTGTCTCCCTCAAGTAGGGGATACCTAAGCGAAATAGCGAATATCTGGTTTGGTCTAATCGAAGAATCATTCGCTTCATCGGTCACGAAATCGTATAGACATCTGAGATCCTCATTCCAGAATGTCTGAAGATACGCCTCCTTTATCCATGAAGCAACCGCCCTGTGCTCGTATGGGTCGAGCCCTTTCATCTCAGCCATGTCGCCCATGCTCATCAATGCGTTGTACCACAGGGCGTTGGTCTCGACGCACTTCCCGATGCGCGGTGTTGCGCACCAGTTCTCTATCCGCTCATTCATCCATGAGACCTCAACGCCCTCAATTCCAGCGGCTATGAGCCCGTCGTGATCCTCGCGTACGTCAAACTTCGTCCCCATTCTATAGGCCGAGATCACAGATTCCATCGTATCCCAGATTATCCCACTCAGGAACTCAAGATCATTGGTAGCCTCCAAGTACCTTCTCACAGCCAGTATGAACCACAATGATGCATCAACAGAGGAATAGGCGGGCTGGATTCCCCTCTCAGGGAAGTCGTTGGGTATGAGACCATAGCGAGAGTATCTTGCGTAAGTTGTGAGTATCTCTCGTGCGTCTTGGAATCTGCCAATCGAAACGGTGAGGCCAGGCAGAGAGATCATGGCATCGAGACCGATATCGACTAGGTTATGGTATCCCGCAATAACAGACCTTGCCTTGGTGGATGCCCGGTCAACAATGAATGAGTCCGCGTTGAATACTAGCCATTCGATATCCTCATCACGTTCTTTTCCAGATAACGAATATGCCCTATCATTGAGCACTTTCCGCCGCTTGAGTTCATCGAATCTTAGTCTGGCAAAATCCTTTGTTGTAGCGTTCTTCAAAGGCCCGAGTCCGGTCATGAGATCAGCTCTGGAGCTGCCTGCCGCAAATAGAAATGAAAGATAGTGAGACCCCGCTCTTAGAACTGTATGGAATACTCCTGCCTCAAAGAGTTCCTCCCCATACGGAATTCCTTCTGATTTGTCTTCTCGGTAGACTTGAGGACGCGTGGCCTTAATCTTAGAAGGCATGAATTCTGCTTCCGGAGAGAAAGCAAAAACCCACGGACTGTTTTGTCTGTCGTCAAAGGCCAGATAGGCATGTTCACTCATGGGCTCAATCTCAGGCGTGAACGGCAGATGAGCAGGTCTCTCATTGATGTACCTGTTTGTATGGAGTGGCGCGACGGTGAAGACAGTTTCTTCGTTTGTCTTCACCTCGTAGTTGACTATGGTTATGTTCCTCCTGTATGCCATGAACACAGTCTTGTCAATTGTAACCGAGTCAGTGGCAAATGACATCTGAGGTAACGGGTTAAGCTCGAAGCGTTTCATGAACCTATACCCGCGAAGCGACATGCCCTCTTCGTTTTCCTCGGTCCCAAGATTCCATTCACCTTGAGAGGTCCCGATTGCTTCGTAGACTCTGGCAACAGTAAGCCATCTTTCAACGGGTGGGTTGAGAGAAGAAACTAGGAGCCCATGGTACCCCCTTGTATTGAGGCCGACCACTGTGGACGATGAATAGCCGCCGAGGCCGTTTGTGTACAAGTACTCAAACGTGACTGCTCTGTTGAGTCTTAGGTCGTCTTCCTCCAGAGCTATCGTCACAATATCGTTCTCCTAATCTATCCCGTGAGTGATGGCGAGCCAAATGGCGCACTTTAACCATTCTGTGGCAAGACGAGCGTCATAAACAACGTCTTAAGCTGATGGATTCGGCGATGGTCGGCTCAGAGATGAATTGCAGTGCCGGATCATATGCCAAGCATTCCACCGCCCGCATCCAACTCAAGGGAGGGTTTTGCATTGTCTTCGGGCAAATCATTCCTTGGCCTTAGCAGAAGACTCTGGCGCTTGGCGATCGTTACCGGTATCGCTCAATTTGCTATCAGTCTGTGGAGTTGGCAGTTTGCCATTTTTCTTAGGAATTCGCTGCTCTTGGAACCTTGGCAGATGGGGCTCATATACTCTCTTGGAACTGTCGCGGCCCTAATTGGGTATCCGGCATCAGGGTTCATCGCAGATGTGATTGGCAGAAGGTTCACAATGGCTTTCTCATTGGTACCGATGTTCGTCGGTCTGACACTGCTTTCCCAGATACCCACATGGCCGCTCATTGCTTTCTCATACGCCTTGACTCTTTTTGGATGGAGCTTCATTCTGATCATTTCCAGAGCTATGCCCGCTGACGAAATAGCTGCAGCAGGTCAGTCCGATGCTCCGCGCAAGTTCATGATGGTCGTGATGCCAGCATACTTTGTTGATGGAATCTGCCCAATCATAGCGGCAACGCTGCTAAAGCAAGGGTACAATGCACAGTTTCTTTTCTTCCTTGGTTCAGTGGCGGCGATTATCGCTCTCGGGGCTACGCTGCTCGCCGTGCGGGAGACTCTCAGTTCGCAGAATCAAAGCAAAGCAAGGGCCAAAGTCCTCGCTTCTCCGAGAAGCCTTGGAGCTCAATTCTGGAAATTCGCAGTCGGGATGCTAGCCTACTATGCAGTTTGGGGATTGGCGATATCATACTTGGGACCTCTCTGTGTTGATGAGTGGGGAGTAGATGAGGTCACCTTCGGGTACACTTGGAGTGTCTGCTCGCTGTCGACAGCTGTAGCATCATATACCATCAGCGGCCTGACCGCGCGCAGTACGAGGCTCTGCCTTGTGCTCGCGCTCATCGGGAATTCGCTTATCGTGGGAGCCTTCAGCATCGGTTCAGGGATTATGATGATGGTATTGCTGAACGCACTCTGGGCGGTGCCGGTCGTCATGTGGATTGGTGCAGAAAGGACGCTCGTTGTCAGGGGCGTACGTCCAGAAATGAAAGGAAGAGCACTTGGTACATGGCAGCTAATGATGAGTTCGACTACCGTATTCGCGGCTCCCGCCGGAGCAATGATTTGGACGATCACAGGAACTATTCGATCTCTTTGGACAATCGCATCTGTTCTGGGATTTGTCTCAATCTTGTTTACAGCGATATCGTTGAGGTGGATGGGCGCCGGGGTAAAGGAAAGTAACGGTAATTCCGACGCTCCAACCGATGGCACGAGCGGCGAGTGAGTTACTTATTAAGTGGAAGACCTACACTGAGAGTATGCCATAGGTGGCGGCGAGAAGTAGTGACAGAAAAGGGGTCCCCCATTAGCCGCAGGATAAGACACACAGGTGACCTGCTTCTTGGGGGAGCTCAGAAACAGGTAAGCGACTACAAGCAAAGGTTTGATTCTCTCCAGGGCTCTTACGATGCGTTTCTTTCACACATGATTGAGTCCTACCCTGCAGATGCGGTCAGTGTCGCATTTGTTGACGAGTTCTTTGGCAAAAGAGAGCTTACGTTTGCAGGTGTAGACGGTACCGTCTGCAAGTACCCCGTCTTCGATCTCATCGTGTTCTTCGCTGGAGCCTATTCAGCTCACGGCACTGCTCATGTCAATCCTTCGGGAGCCATGAACATTGAATGCGATGACTCTTGTCTGGAGACCGGACTCGGGGTGTCCAGTGTTCTGCCCGTGTACATTAACGATGTATTGAGTATTGACCGAACACTACTCGTTACAGATGAAGATGGGTCAGTGGATGATTCTATTACGCTAAGTGATTCCTGGGTAATAGACAATTCTGCCTTCGCGGACTACATGATGAGCCTTGCAGAATTCTATCTGGGCTACAAGCTCGTCGCGTCAGAGAAGCCCGTCGATATACTATTCCTGGACAGGATATGCTCGTCAGAGCTGTCATCGTTCTACTTCGAGACATCGGATTCCAGAAACGATCTTGAAACACAATGCGGTCTCATTGGTGCGAAGGTTGACGGCAGACCATACACGCCCACGGACTGGGTCTACGCACGCCAAGTATTCGGCAATGCCTCGCTAGGAACACCCCCTGCGAGAGGGGAGTACTTGTTACCCAGAGTGGTCACCGAACTGCTGTCGGAGAAGGGATCAGGTCTCACACGAGACCAACTCACTGACCGCTTGGGGCTCACAACTGAATCGTCTAAGGCTCGTCTGGACCATGCCTTAGAGACCGGCATCGGAGGAAAGAGGTCGGCCCAGGGAATCCTAGTTAGAGAACATGACCATTTCGTCTTGAAACCGGGTGTGAGAGACCTAGGGAAACGCACTGAGCGTCTCGTGAATGACGTATGTGAAAGAATGTTTAGTGAGGATTCATCAGTTACGTTTGAAGACCGTTTCAAGATCGGCAGCAAGTGGTTGACTACAACAGACCTCGCATTTCTAGGGCTGTGTTGTCTTCATCTGATTTCCGAGAAGTGCTGGAAGAACAGGTCCCTCCTGATAGGAGTAGCCAAGGACTCCTCGGCAAGAGACTTGAAGCGGCAACTCCTTCCCGTCCTGAACTATACGGGGCATTTCAAGGGCAACTTCGCCAACAGTGAGAACATCCCCGACACTGATAGGATGATTCTGCAGTGGGTCTCTCTTCAAGAACGCGAGAAGCTGAAGGTCCCTTGGGCGACATGCGAATATGATACCGCCTTCAAGACCACAGTCCCGCACTTTGGCGGAGCAAAGGGGTTGGTCTCCGGAGCCCGACGCAATCAGATATCTCTCAACAAGACCTTTGCCAAAGCGTATTTCCAGCTATCGGAGGCAAAGTCTGATCCGAAGCTTCGAAGCAACGTGCTTCTCTACGACAGGCTCGTCTACCCGGACTTTGATACGAACGAAGATCAGGTTCTCACTCTACTGCACGACTATATGGACAAGCCAGACGAACCTGAGCCCGTTGATGTTGTTCTCTATCTGGGGAAGGAGAACGCAGTTCAGTCATTCATCATCGCCTTATTCACAAAGATGACCGGCACGAGCATCCCCGAGCTCTTTGGTCACCTGAGACCGCTGTACATAGCCGACAAGATTGCGAAGTTTCATTACACACAGTTCTCGTCTATGGTAGAAAGCACAGGGTCTTGGTTAACGAACAGGCCTCAGCTGAGGGAATTCCTGTTCTATCTCAGCACCTTCAGAGAAAGGAGGTCGGAAGTTGAGCAAACAAGAAAGTATGGATGAACTCTTCACGGACTTCGATGGAACCTTCGACGGAGTTCTGGCCCGAGTAATTCCTGTCGCGGCCAACTACACTTCGGAATGGGCGGGCTCAGCGGCACGGTATGACTGTAGGGTGAAGGTTCGTTACAACAAGGAACTCATGGCGCAGCTCGAGGAAGGAATGATGCTCGCTGTCAAGAACTTCCGAGGCCAGTCAAAACTGTCGCTCCAGAAGGATCTCGAGAGATATACAGTCATGGTCGTCGCAAAGATATGGCCGCTTCATTATGGATTGGGGGGTGTTAGCGACAGTCACTACTTCCCACTTCAGATGGAAGTGATTGAACAGGCTCTTCCAGACTGGGATACTGATGACCAAGCCACAATGATGATTCACCTCGATGCAATACCCATCAACTACGATATGATCGTCGATTCATCAGACAAGATTGAATTCAAGAAGGGATTCTCATACCCACTGGTTGGGGGCAAGGTTCACGTAATCAATATGGAAACCGTAGACCTGATCTACAACGGAAAGGTGAAGGATGCACTTGGGTTCAGGAAGAAAGCTAGCACAGCCGATCCCAGGAAGGACCCGAGGATTGGTCTCCTAAGGATGTTCATGGAATCGGGAAAGGAGATACCCATCTATGTAGACCTGACGAAACTGGTTCGATACCACTTTGGCGTTTTCTCGTTCACTGGAGGAGGAAAGAGCAACCTATTGGCGAACCTTTTCCGCAGGATACTCTATCATCAGAAGGACACGAAGCTGGTCATATTCGATGTCAGCTGCGAGTATCCATTTCTCCTCTGTGATGTTTTCGCGGACCCCAGTATTCCTTCCAGAATCATATTGGAAGACGAAGCAACGACGGCCGATGATTTCGCCCGAACAATAGTGAAGCCTCGCGATTTCGAGGAAGACCCGAAAGCGAATGATGCACTGAAGGCGATATTCGATAAAGGACGCGTCTCGTTCTACAATCTCCCTCTTGCCCAAGTGCCAACTTACGCAGACATCATGGATGAGATTCAGGACCTCAGGTCAGATAGTGCTGGTAAGCCAACCTACGTCCAAGCTATCGACCAAGTTGCAGCCATGGTACAAGGCTGGATGGAGTCGTGGAGCAAGAAGGATGGAGACGAAGTTGACGAGAAGTTCATAGACGCGTATCAAGAAGCGGCAGAGGCTGCAATCACGGAGTTCTCAGTTAGTGAGAAGGCAAACCTTCATGCGTGGTCAAAAACCAGAGGTAAGCTGAAAGATGCCCTTCGCCGCGCCCGTGATGCACCCAAGAAAGGTATGACCGCTAAAGAAATCACTAACCTCATTCGTGGGAAAGAGAGAGTGGTCTGTCTGTCTATTGCCGACCCAGATACACTCAGAGACTTGGTCATCCGATTGACTGGGTCAGCTCTGAGGTATAGAAAGCGCAGCTTCGAGATAAAGCCCCAGATTCTATTCGTCTTTGACGAAGCCCAGGAGTTCATCCCTTCAAACGCAACAGGGCTGACAATCAATTGCAGTCGAGCGGTTGAGACATTGCTACGGCAGGGGCGCAAGTATGGTCTGGGTGGAGCCATCGCGACGCAAAGGATAGCCTATGTAAACACAAACATAATGCAGCAGCTTCATACATTCTTTGTCGGAACGCTGCCGAGACCTTATGACCGCACGGTCGTTAGCAGCTCGTTCCAGATAGACTTGAGTATCTTGGATAAAACTCTCGAGTTCCCACCGGGCTCATGGCTGCTCTCGAGCTACATAGCCACTGGATTGGATAGTGTTCCAATCTTCGTAAGAGCGGACAACTCTGAAGATGTACTGAGGGAGCACATTCAATCGCTCAAATGATGCTGGCAAGCGACCCGTGGCCTATATACTCAAGACTGGCACTAGGCCGGTTCAAGCCGGATTGTCTGATTGCAGTTCTGGCAAACCACAGTACGGTCAGGTCTGATTTGATCTGAACGATAGAGGTACGCGGCCTTGCAGTGTGGGCACACGGTCCGTGTGACCCCTAGTATCTCTTTGAGCTCTCTTCGTTTCTCCTGAACCGTGGGTGGCAGCCGAAGAGGATGAGACTTGATGCGATTCCGACCGGCGCAGCACAATGCGCCAAAAGGAATCGAAATGACACCTAGCACTGCAATTGCGAACTGCATTGTACCGAAACCGATTAGCAGGAGCACCAACCCAACGACGGTAAGGACGAAGCCACACGGAAAAGTGAACATGAGATCGGAGAGCAGCGCGGACTTCCATTGTTCCATACATGCAGGGCAGAAGTATCGACTGGTCATTCTCGATTGGCCCAAGCTGTCGTCTTCCCACCGGACGACGTAAAGACACTGCTCGCAGAAGGCCTTACCACATCGATTGCACAACCCTATTGATGGTACCCCGGGATGGTTAGGACATTGCTGATAGAGACCACCCAGTTCTGATGGAACAAGAATCGTGCTACCACAGTATCTGCACCTAGCCTGAATCGTACCGGGCTCCAGTTCATAGCCGTGAGGAGCACCGCGGAAAGGGCAGACGAAAGCTTCTCTCTCTACACTGACCCCGCTAATGAGATGAGTAATAAACATCTTATCAGATTTGTGGACTTCGACAGGCTAATCCACCGAGATTGACCCAGCCCCTTTCTGTTTTCCGAGACACTCTCTAGCTTGACTTGATGCCTTCTCTGGCGGGCAACCCAAGATACTCACGGATGTTATAGTAATGCTCGCGCTCATGCTCCAAGTATCTTCTCATTACCTTGTACGCTGTCCACTGCTCGCTTGGATTGTTTGTATACTCTGCTCTCGTAAACATCGTGGCTCCCTTCTTCGGGACAACGTCTCTTAGACACATGACACAAGCTCTTCTTACAACCTCAAGCCGCTGAAAGACCGGCAGCTTGTCAACTTCAGACTCCGACGTGCCCTCGTACTTCTCATACTTCTGATCTGTTTCTGCTCCGAGTCTCGACAAATAGAACTCTTCGGCGTTGCACACGTGTTGCAGAATACCAGTGATGTCCCGCTTCTTTCCTTCGGGAATATTGCTCATTTGCTGAGGCGTCAGATCACTTACGAGGCCAAGTAAGTCCTGCCTGTTGTGCCCCATGAGACGTATGAAGTGGTCCAACATCCGAGTTGTTACGGTCCTACGATCAAACTCGAACGTGGCGACTTCTCCACCTGATTCGCCTAGATTCACAACATCATGAATCTCCTCTGCCACGTTCATACTGAAAGCTTCTCGGATTCGAGACTGTTCGCCGTGCTTCCTGAGCCACGAATCATGGTACAAAAGCTCTTCGCGGAGAACCTCTAGCAGGGACTGCCTGTCCTGAGACCTAGCGTGGGTACCCGGAAGCTCAATGAACCGACCGTACCAGAGACCTGTATTGCCGCTTTCCAGCGCCAAAGAGAACACAGTCATTGCCTTTCCTGCCTAGTGAACAAGCGGAGTGGGAAAAGGCTTACGACGAAATTGGTCCCAATCATGTTACCGCACGCGAGTCTCTCAAATGATACTCTCTCTCATGCGTATCTTCACACATCCACAGACATCCTGGTACTGGTAGGATAGGTGTGACGCAGTGTCAGGGCAAGCCTTTCAGCCTGTCCCCGAGAGACGGCGCGTCTATCCGCGCCAACCTTAACGCAATCATCCCGAGGAAGACTACTACTGAAAGCAGAAGAGCGACATAGATCTCTGGATACTGTCCTCCACTCCGTACTGCAAAGTACAGAAAGACGGCAACGGGGACGGCAAACATCACAATGCCGCAGTCTTGTCTACTCCGGACCCGATGTGTTGTTCGCCTCAAGCAAGTAGGACAGAGATACTTGCTTTGTCCAACATATCTGAATTCGTGGATACATTTGATGGAATAAGATTGACCACAATCGCGGCAAACCACCAATGCCGGAACATCATGATGTACTGGGGACTGTCTGCTAGTAGTCTGAAAGGGAACGGTGACAAGGTTCCCACAGTGTTCGCATTTCGTCCTGACCGCATCTGCTGTCGGCGCATTATTCAAAGGGCTCCCACAAAACGGACAGATGACTATATCCTTCTCCACGCTGTGCCCCATTACTTCATTGCGCATTGGGCACTTATCAGTCTTCTGAGGATAGGCTGCGGAAGCTGTTCAACACCTGATTCATTCGAGGATTCGTCTGAAGAGGATGGTTGCTATTGTAGCGAATATCGCTGTGGCGAGAAGACCAGCGCCCAAGTCAAGAGGGATATTCGAAACATATCCCGGAAGTAACAGAGCTCTCATCGCATCTGTGATATAGCTCAGAGGATTGTACGCCGATATTATCTGGAGCCAACCGGGCATCTGGTTAATTGGATAGATTGCACTGCTGGTGAAGAAAAGAGGCATGGTTATCGCTTGGCCTATTCCCATCATCTTCTCTCGACTCTTGAATATTGGAGCCAAGCACATGGACAAACACGAGAAGCACATCCCGGCAATCACTATGACCAAGGCAACTCCGATGAGATCTAGCGGATTCAGACTTAGCTGAACATTGATGATTAGGGCCAGAACGAAGACAACAATGGCCTGGAATATGCCTCTGACCCCGGCCGATATAGCCTTGCCCAAGACTATCGCTGACCGAGGGGCTGGCGTAGAAAGGAGCTTGTTTAGGAGCCCAAGGTCCCTCTCCCAGACGAGCATTATCCCATAAAAGACGGCAACGAACATCACGGACTGCGACAGCACTCCCGGAGTAAGGAATTGGAGGTACGTGAACGACCCGACGTCGATAGCTCTTATGCTGGTTAGTGCGGTCCCGAAAACTAGCAGCCAGAGTGCTGGCTGAACTCCGCGTATGAATATTTCTGAAGAATCGTGCCTGAGCTTTCGGAGCTCGAATTCAGCCAGTGTGGACACAGTGCGCAAGAACTTTGATCCGATCATCCTTTTCGCTTCCTCATCGCTAATCTCGTGACTCGCGCATCCCGCCACGTGCCACCATCCTGAATCCTAGCCCCTGCGTACTTCAGGAACACGTCATCCAGTGTAGACTTCTTGAGCGAGACAGATTCAACGTGTATCTTATGAGCCTCAAGAGATTCCAATACTGCAGGTATAGCCTTCTCGCCCTGAGCTACTACGAGCTCGTACGTACCCTCATCGGGTTTTGACACCAACAGCTGCCCATGCTCTCGCAGGATTAATGAACAATCTCCGTCGTGAGCAGTGATTGAAATCATGTCTCCTCCCATATCGTCCTTCAGTTGTGTTGGCGACCCATCTGCCACAATCTTCCCTTTGTTCATTATCGCAATCTCATCGCAGAGCACCTCGGCTTCATGCATATCGTGAGTGGTCACCAACATTGTAGTCCCGAATTCGTCCCGTAGGTGCATTATCTGGTTCCAGACCGCGGTCTTCGCGGATGGATCAAGGCCAATGCTCGGCTCGTCAAGAAATAGCATCCTGGGTCTGTTCATGAGTGCCTGGGCTATCTCAAGCCGCCGCATCATTCCTCCCGAATAGGTCTTTGCCAAATCGTGCTGACGGTCGGCCAGCTCCATGTATTCAAGAGCGTCCTGAATTCTTTGACCCCGCTGTTCTTTCGGCGTGTAATATAGCTTCGAATACATCAGCAGGTTCTCATAGCCCGAGAGGTCCGTGTCTATCGAGACCTCCTGAGGCACATAACCCGAGATTTGTCGAACAGATGCCGCGGACTTCACACAGTCGATTCCAAAGACCTTGATAGTTCCAGAGGTGGGTCTGATAAGGGTGAGCGCGATTCGTATGGTTGTCGTCTTCCCGGCACCATTTGGACCAAGGAGACCGAATATCTGGCCCTCATCAACATCGAACGATATCGAATCGACCGCCTTGAAGTCTGAGTACATCTTTGTCAGATCCATTGCCTCGACCGCTTTCATGTCGGACTTTCCTCCGCTTTTCGAGGGTCAACTCAGTTATCATCTTGAAATGCAGTCTCTCTTCATCAGACCGTTTCGGTCAAAAGCAAGGCGGCTCATCTGATAAGCTCTACCCTTTGGCCGCAGTCCTGTATGTTGTGGGTCTCGTACCAGTAAGCTCTCCGAATCAAGTGTCGAGACTCCCACGATGCTCCTTTGCCTTGCTCGCAACTGTAGGCATGTTGGTGATTCTGCGCCTTTGGATGATTCCTCCTGCCAAACAATACATGCCAAGGAATAGGGACATCAGCGTTAGTGCTGCAGAATCTCCACCACCTCGGACACCCGATAACCCGACCACTAGGAACAAGACAGAGAAGCAAATCAAGAAGTAGATGCCCGGTGTAGCCTCGATGGTTGCCAGCCCTGCGCATCTTGGACATAGGTATTCCTTAGCCCCTCCTAGTCTTTGGAACACATAGAGACACCGACCACAGAATGCTTGACCGCATCTGGTGCAGAAACCTGTCGTCAGGGCGTCTGAGTGATTCGGACATCGTTGAGTCAGTCCGGTTAGGCGGCGCGGGACTACAATCATCCCGCCGCAGTACGAGCACTTTACCTGCGTTGCGCTTGATGGCAATTCACCCTTCTGAGGTGCGCCACAGAACGGACAGACGAATGCCTCTCTCTCCATTTGAATGCCCGGGCTTTATGCTCTACTCAAGGGGATATCAGGTTTGTGAACATGAGAAGAGATAGTCCGCTCAAACAGGATAGGTTGCTCGATCTTCACCCTGTGCATCGTGCCATGATGTTTCATCATCAGACTTGGTCGGGCTCGCCTAGCATGCTGATCCTTCGTCCGCAGTTCTGACAGGAGAAGATGCGGTCAGGTCCAACCTTGTCAGGACCATAGCGATAGCTTGCACCACAGTAAAGGCACTTGACATAAACAGAATCTGCGCTTGGGAGGAACCCGTTTGTCTCCTTCATAATCTGCCCGAGAAGGGGATGGTTAATTGGTCCGAAGACTGCCCAGAGCCCCTCAGTAGTAGGAACAGGCCGTACACTGTGACATCGGATGGGTAATAGGCCCGTCTAGGAGGAATGAAGAAGACAGCAATCATCACGGTGACTACACCTATGATTATTCTAGTCATGCGAGCTCGGTTCTTTGTCCTTCCCGAGCACGCTTCGCAGACATAGTTGTCCCTGAGTCTTTGATATATGTAGAGACAGTTTTCACAGAATCTCCGACCAGACACGTCGCATGCTCCCACTGAAAGCACATCTGGATGGTTTGAACACAACTCTCTGGTTTCCGTGATATCACTGGAGAGTAGAATTGGATACCCGCAGGAACGGCATCGTGTTTGAAATGCTCCTTCGGGAGGTGTATCAACTTGAAGCGTACGATAAGAACGACAGATGATAGCCCCCTTCCTCACAGCTGTTCCCACATCATCTGCAAGCCGTATTAGCTTATCAGGCGTGAAATACTGAGTCGGACAGCAGCTTGCCCCAACAATCCCGAGTCACCAAGTCATCTGTCCGCAAACTGGAAGGCAAGTGTCTCTTTCGTACAGGCCAGTATAGCGAAGCCCGACAACTGGCCTCACCTTCAGAAAGCCCGTCCATACAATAGACCTGTCGCTCGGTTGGTTGCGCCCGCAATTGAAACGCGATTTGTTAATATGTCACAAACTTAACTGCAACCAAAATGGTTCACTCTCGGACACATTGAGTCAGAAAAGCAGCTGAGCTCTAGAGATTGCATCCAAAGAAGTGATCCCCTTGGGAAAGAAGACACTGAGTGATGTCCCATGTCCTGTATGCAAGGGCCCTGTCACTGGCGTCATAGTTGAAGAGGATTCAATTCTGAATGCCAAGAGAGTGCCGGTCATCGTCCCGGCCAAGTGCAGAAAGGGACACGCAGTGATTCTGTTCGTAGACAGGGCATTCGTCATTCGTGATGTCGAAGCAGCTGGAGATGCCGAGCAGAAGAAGAGTGCCCTTGACAAGGCTCAGTCTTGGATGGACTCATTCTGAGGGTGAACGAGATGATCAAGATGGTCTACGTCATTAACGACGCTGGCGAGACGCTCGTTTCAATTCCGCTAGGCGACTTTCATGCCGATGAAGCACTGTTTGGCGGATTCATGACTGCTATTGACATGTTCAGTCACAAGATGGCTGGAGACTCAATAAAGGAACTCATTCTCGGAAACAATCGAGTCGTCGTCGCTCGTGAAGGCGCCCATCTTCTTGTCACCGTGCATGATAAGGGGGATACCGACAGCCAAACCATCAATGCGAGAGCATGCGAGGCTTTCCGGAAACACTACGGCGGCGTTGTGACCGACGAAATGACAGATGCTATTCGCGAAGCTGTTCTCGGTACCATATCTATTCGGGGCAAGGCAGAAGATTGGGCTTCAAAGATGCTCTAGAAGGAAACGGAAATGGCGATAGAGGTATACGTTGCAGCGGAATTTCTTATGTTTGTGAGCTTGATAGCAGCTAGCTTTGCGATTGCGGGATACACTCGTCGTCGAATCAGGGAGCTGCCTGAAGAGGACAAGAAACTGGGCAAACCACTCTACGCATACGCAGCTGGCACTTTCGTGATGGGCATAACATCCTTTGCCAACTACCTAGCAGGCACGCAAGTTGTGATAGGGCCGTGGGCATGGCGCTTTTGGCCATCATACGCCTATGTCGTCTTAGCCATACTTGCCCCGGCGTTCATTTCGATAGCTGCGTTGATCGTCCTTGGGCGAGAGCATTTCATGATCCCGACCCTTTTTGCATTGGTGCTTGTTAGCTACGTTTGGATATTGCCAATGATACCAAACCCAATCGATGCTCGTGATGCGACTGCAGATGTGTCCTCCGTCATGTACATACCCGCAGTCCTGCTATTCGGGTACATATTGGCCAAAACGAGAAAAGCCACCAGTCTCGGGCTTTTCTACGTGGTCACATTCTATCCTCTCTATCGGTTGACTGTTATCGGACTGTCTGCCGGGCCGGTGGATCTCAGCATCGTCTTTCTTGCCCTGCGGCTGCTGGCGCCAGTAATTGCCGCCGTCGCATTCCAAGTACGTGATATAGGAATATCATTCGAACTGGCGGGGTATGGGATGGCATACGCGCTTATTGCATTCTGGCTTTCGTATCTCATGATATCCCCTGTTACCGACCCTGTGCTGATTGCATCTCTCACTCTGATTGCTCTCGGATCGACAATCGGATTTGGTACGGGTGCATACACGTATGCCCGCTGGAAGAAGAACAGGCTCGGAGCAACATTCGTTCTATTCCTGTCGTTTACTTTCACAACATGGGCGTTCATACTGGTAGCCCTTCAGGGCCTAGGTCTTGCAACAGCAATCTACTACACCTATGCTTACATTTTCCTGACCTTCATTGCCCTCATGTGTTTCAATATGGCCGCGTATCTTGCTCTGGAATGGAGGTCGCTTCTCTTGTTGCCCGTCCTGATGATACTGCCGCTATTGTTCTTCTTGTCGATCCAATACCCTAGTGACCCACGCCTTAATCCGTTCTTCATCCCGGCCATCAGTATAACAGGTGTCGTTGCAGCGATTGTACCTGTTGCGTTGTATCTTTACCTGTGGCAAAGAATGAGGCAAGCAAAGGCGCCAGCCGCGAGCAGACCCCTGTTGTTGGCCACTGGAATCCTTGGATTGACTCTTGCTTTGGCTGCAGGCCCCATTACAATGGGTACAGAGGTTCTGAATGTGGCAAATCCAATCAGCGGAGTTCTCACATTCATCGCTTTTCTAGCATGGTGGTTGGCAGTTACTGGTAGGAACGAACGTTTCATGAAATGGTTGCACTCCACATTCCTGAAACCCAAGCCTGCTCCGTCCACGCCTCCGCCAGCGGGAGCTGCCTCTCAGCCCGGTGGTGCCTGAAGATGTCTGCCAGAATCCCCGTATTCAAGACTGTTCTGATCGGGGAGGGAGGGGTGGGCAAGACCAGTATCACGCTGCGGTACACGGAGAATCGTTTCGAAGATAGTATGCGCATGACGGTTGGTGCTAACTTCGCTTCCAAGAAGGTGACTATTGGCAGCACACAGATGACCATCATGCTTTGGGATCTGGGAGGACAGCCCCGATTTCATGACGTGGTACAGGACTACTTCAAGGGAAGCAAGTTCGGAATCGCAGTCTATGACGTCAATCGACTCTACACTTTGGAGCGGCTTGAGGAATGGATTCATCGATTGAGAGAAGTTGCGCCGGACTGTGACCTCCTCATTGTCGGTAACAAAATAGACGAGCGAACCAATGACGGTGGAGTAGCCCTTGCCGAAGGGATTGCGTTCGCATCCAAGTTCGGCGCTGACTGCATTGAGGTTTCAGCTAAGACAGGTCAGGGAGTAAATGAGATTTTCGAGACGGCTGCAAGGCTTCTCATCAAGAAGTACATACAGAAGGTATAGCATCTTACCAATAGAGCGTAATTCAAGCTAATAGTAAGGCTCCTACCTTGTGTCCCGTCCCTCACATCATTGACACACAATTTGCTAATATATCGCTCGTTCATGGAAAGCCGAAAGGCCCCACTTCTCCATTGTGGAGTCGCCAGAAGACCAAGAACGATATGTGGGTTGAAGGATCGCAGTCGGTATTCATAAGTAGGAAGTCGCTAGATAGTCTTCTCAGGAGAGAGCATCAACAATCACCCTCACTGACTCCGACAGCTATCTATCCCCACATCAGAAGCAAGGGGATGTCCTCAGCGTTCAATCAGAACCCATCTTGCTCTGAAGGTGATTAGTCTGATCAAGATGGTCTACGTTATCAACGAAGCTGGTGAGACATTGTCCGCCATTGCTCTCGGCAACTTCCATGCTGACGACGCGTTGTTCGGGGGTTTCATGTCTGCTATAGATATGTTCTCTCAGAAGATGGCGGGAGATGTCATAAAGGAGCTCGTCCTTGGTAATGACAGAGTCCTAGTTGCCCGTGAAGGAGTCTATCTTCTAGTCACGATACATGACAAAGGAGATACTGACAGCCAACTTGTGAGCCGAAAGGTATGCGAAGCGTTCCGTAAGCATTTTGCCGGTCTCGTAACTGAGGAGATGACACAAGCCATCCGTGAAGCAGCCTTAGGCAGTGAATCTGCAGGCAGAAAAGCGAAGGATTGGGCGTCGAGGATACTTTAGGAGAAAATGGAGATGGCAAAAAGACATACGTTGCGGCAGAGCTAATTATGTTTGACGTCTGATAGCGGCTGCCTTTGCGATAGTACAATACACTCGTCGTCGGATTAAGAAGCTTACCGAGGAAAACAGGAAACTCGACAGACCTCTTCTTCTCGCGTTGGGCGCAATTGCCTTCCTTCCAGCAATGCGTGGAGGCAGTATTTCGAATCCGGTCTCTAGCATCATAGTAGTCATTGCTTTCCCATGCTGATGGCTAGTGGTCACAGAAAAGCTGGAAGCTCTCACAGAAGATGATATCTTACCGGGCATCTCTAGTGGGCTCGTGTCAGGGATATTTCCCCCGATACTACTCTAGATTACCGGCAGGCACTCACTCTTTTGTCTCGCCAGAAATCCTTTCTATCTCTTTGATAGAAGTTACCCGTGAGTTCTCCCCGAAGAGATGACCCGCCCGCCTTTCCTTGGTCCGAATATAGAACTCGTTGTAGCGAGTCTGTTTCGTTATGAGTGGGATTCTTTCTAGGATTTTCACGCCATGCGCCTTGAGCTGCGCAATCTTCTCAGGATTGTTGGTCAGAAGCCGTATCGATTTTACTCTAAGAGACTTGAGCATATGCGCAGCGACTCCGTAGTCACGTTCGTCAGGTTGGTGTCCTAGGATTACGTTTGCATCGAAGGTATCAAAGCCTTCATCCTGTAGCGCGTAGGCCTTGATCTTCTCTGTGAGACCGATGTTGCGACCCTCCTGACGCAGGTAAATGAGCACGCCCTCGCCGGTCTTCTGGATATATCTGAGCGACTCCAATAGCTGGTCTCTGCAGTCGCAACGTTTGCTGCCCATCACATCGCCTGTCAAGCATTCTGAATGCAAACGGACGACAACGCCCTCCTTGTCAACTACATCGCCTCTTACAAGTGCAGTGTGTTCCTTGTCATCACAGGGACTCACAAAACCGCATATCTGAAACTGACCAAACTGACTGGGCAAGTCAGCAACTGCAACAAGCCGAACGCAACATTCAATGGGATCGCACGTATGCCCGACACTTTCTTTTATTAGAGATGCAATCTTCTCTTTTGACAGCTTCATCCTCGACACCCTATGCATCCAAACGCATGTGATTGGCCCGGGATTGAGGTCGGTCTCTTCCCAGACCTACCTCGAACTTCGCGCTGGAACGAATCGCATTGTCCTTTCCTTCGCTCTTTATACCTTTGTGTCCGTTAGCGTCAGTGCTATATGGTCATCAGCTACGCGGTTGCCAAGCACATTCGAATGAGAGACGGTGCACGAATTTGACCGACTTCATGGAAGAGAACCTTGTCAAGGCCCAAGCTTGGTTGAAACAGAATACTAAGAGGTATGCCTTCAAGAAACTCGAGAAGGAGATCGTTAGAACAGAAGTATGTACTGAGTGCGGCAGCTGTGTCTCCTTCTGCCCCGTGAATGCACTGACGGGAGACTACTCTTCTGGAAAGTATGTTCCGACGCTAACGGGCAATTGCATAAGTTGTGGAATATGCTACACTTTGTGCCCGCGAACTGTTGTTCTTTCCCGGGATTTGATTGGTGATTTCAAGAGTGCTTGGAGGATTAGGTCAAAGATAGAGAACCAGACACGGCAAGATGGGGGCGCAGTAACAGCAGTCTTGGCATTCATGCTTGAAAAGCACATGATAGACGGCGCAATCGTTACAAAGCAGGACTCCAGCAAGCCATGGATGCCAGTTCCGTTCTTGGCGAGGAAGAGACAAGATGTGCTTTCCTCCGCTGGCACGATCTACACTCACTCTCCCATTGTGACTGAGATGATGAAAGCTCTCAGAAGTGGCCTTCACAATCTGGCCATTGTAGGAACATCGTGTCATATCGATTCTATCCAGAAAATGGAGCGCCACCCGGCGGGATTCTTTGCAGGCGCAAGCGTGTTCAAGGTAGGCTTGTTCTGTACGGAGTCATTTGGCTACCAAGGGTTGGTGGGCTTCTTTCAAAACGCGGGCTTGGACATTAAGAGCATCGGTCGAATGACAATATCATCTGGCGTCTTCAGCGCTACGACACCCACTGGAAAGCAAGAGTGGCCTGTGAAGGTATTGGGCGGGGTTGCGGCCAAGTCGTGCTCATACTGTCGTGACTTCACGTGCAAGAATGCAGACATATCATGCGGCAATGTGGGCTCGGATCCCGGCTGGACAATGGTCCTTGCTAGGAGCGAGCAAGGCGAGAAGGTGCTTCAAGACGCTATAACCAAGGGTGTCATAGAAGGCGAACGGGTAGATGTCAAGTTGCTGGAAGCAATCGAGAAATCCGCGCGTTCAAAGGCGATGCGATATTACTCTTTGAAGCCCGGACAAGGAACAGACGAATGAGTACTCTTCGGCAAGAGCCTCCTGCACGAGACCGCATTAAGGGAGTACGAACAGCCAGCCCGATGAGACCACCAATGCGAGAAGGAACTTGAGTCTCATTCATAAGGTCGTCCTGCAAAAAGATTGGTGATGCGTCGTAACATACTGCTGACCGGAAGACCAGGCATAGGCAAGAGCACAGTTATCAGGAAGGTCATTGGCGTACTCGGAGAGACACAATTTGAAGGGTTCTGGACGAGCGAAGTTCGCCTCGGGACTGAGAGGGTAGGATTCAGCATAAGCACCATTGATGGCCAACAGGGCATGCTTGCAGGAATGGACTCCTATTCGGGACCGCGGATAGGCCGATACATTGTAAATGTACCTGACATCGATCGCATCATAGTACCCACTCTTAGGCGTGCGAGAGAAACCGGCAAGACAATCGTCATAGATGAGATTGCCAGTATGGAGCTGACATCCCCCGGTTTTGCTCCCGAAGTCAGGAAGTGTCTCGATACAAGGAGGGTTCTTGGCACGCTCCAGCAAAAGGGAGGAAGCTTCGTCCAAGAGGTGAAGGAACGTCTTGATGTCGTAGTCCTAGAACTCACAATCTTGAACAGAGACCTAATCCATCGAGACATTCTATCAATGCTACGGCAACAGTGATTCTACCTAGACTTTGTCCTGAAGTACAGCATTGCTATAATTAGCGACGACAGCAGGCCTAGAGCTAGCAATAAGCCCCAAAGATAACCAGGGCTCTCCTCCTGTAACATAGACGTGACGACGACTGTCATCCATGGAGTTGTATGGACATTCTTCATGGAAGAATTATCGACCGCGATAACCCTGTAGACGACAATAGATCCTACAGCATATTCACCCAGTGAGGCCGAGTACAAATCTCTCCCTTGAGACTGCATCGTTGCGTTCACTGTATGGTTTGTGTCGAGTCCCCATTCGACTCTTATGCTGCTTATGTTATTGATGTCCCAGCAGTAGACTTGGACGGTCAAGTTGTTGGCGTAGCCTGTGGTGAATGACTGGATGACTGCGAAGCCACTAACCGTCGGGATATGCGCGTCGGCGGTCACGTTAACGGTCGTGACTGTTACAGCACTCTGGTTGAAGAAATCAGTCAACGTCATGTTGTAAACATGAATACCTACTGAGAGTCGATCTACGTTAACACTCAGGTTCTCGCCTCGCCACGTACCGTTCATTAGCACAGCACCGTCGCGAGTGAGGTTGTACGACCGCGGGTTGCTCTCATCTGCACTCCAGTTCAGATAGTTGCCCTTGTAGCCTTCTTCATAACCAAGATAGGCCTTTCCTGTTACAACGGGAGCCCGAATGTCTTTGTAGATTGTGACATTCAATGAGTCAGTGTTGTTGCGTCCGTACTTATCAAAAAGCAGTATTGTGAATGTGTAGTTACCCAAGAAGATCGAATCCAAGCTTGTTGTGACGTCGTTACCTTCAGGATCGATGAAAGTCCATGAAGCCATAGTGATGTTTGTGGGGCTATGAAAAGCAGAGACATTACCGTAGCTACTGTTGGTATAGAGTGTTGTCACTCTGACTGTGTAGTTCTTGGGATTGCTGTCATACACATGCCAGACTATCTTGTGTCCCCTTGAGCCAAACTCGAAAGTGAGATCATCGGGCTGGGTAACGGTCGGAGGAGTCACGTCCAGATAGACAGTGACGTTCACCGAGCTGGTGGCATTGTGTTTGAGAGTGTCGTTGACAAACAGGGTATAGACATACCAGTGAGTTGCATTCAAGCCGTCCACGTTTATTGATATGTTCGCACCATAGAACTGTCCAGACTTTACAACCGTACGATTACTGGTGGTTTCGTTAGACGTTCTGGTTACATTGTAGAAATCGGGGTTGCTCTCCGTGATATTCCATGTCACAGTATGTCCGAAGCTACCCTCTTCGTAGCTGAAGTTGGCAGGGGCACTTATGATGGGCGATGTTGTATCGGCAATCAGTGTTACAAGAACCTCATCCGACACGGACTCATTGCTGGTGTTGAACACCTTGCAGACAAAGACGAATAGTGCGGGCAAAGTACTCACTAGCTTCTCAGTGTAGAGGTGGTTCAGAAGCACTTCAATGGCTCCACCTGACCAGGAGCCCGATTTGTGAATCGTACCGTTTCTCGTTACAGTGTAGTTCTTTGGCGATGGGTCCGTAGAATTCCACACGATTTTCTTGTTTACTGTACCATTCTCGTAAGTCATATCAGAAGGACTGCTGATGCTGGGAGCCGCTGGAGCGAATTGACCCTCTGGCTTCAGATTGCTAACTAGAGAACTGAAGGACGATGAGACACAGGGTGACAGAACCAACCAAAACACTGTCATGACCATGATGAATCTGCTGTGATGGCTCGAAAGCATTGGTGCACCATCCGCCATTGGTCTTGATTGCGGCTAGCGCCCGCTCGAACAGGGGGCCCGTTTTATACTCTTCGGTGGCCGCGTCTCTTCTCTCAGAGAAAGGTCTGTATGGTGAATACTATTAAGACCCTGCGTTGCTACTGACACTGGGACCTATCGGACTCATACTGTCAAGGAGAATCGTTGATGCCCAAGGCCATCTATGCAATATGGTGGGACCCCAACCTCGGTCCTTTTCTCGGCCGGTCATACCCAGAGAATGATCCGCTGACGTCCGAAGAAGCTGTAGTCATCTTCATGGGGCATGGACTGCAACAAGAAGCGAAGGTCGGCTACACAAAGTTGGCAAAGGGGTTGGTGGTATCTTATCTTGACAGCCCAAACTGTATCGCGGTACTACTGGATGAGAACGATGATCCCTCAGTTGTCGAAAGGAATCTGCTTAGACTCGTCGGCCGTATCAATTTCAACAGCAGCAAATGGGATGCGGAGATAACGCGTGCCTTTCTTCTGTTGCAGGAACTCATCGCAGAGACATCTGGCCAAGAGCTGCTTTCCAATCCCCACGTTACCAGACTTGTCGAAGACATGGCTACGGGTAGAGTGTCAGCCCTGGTTCCTAGGCACGTGCTAAGGGCAACTGCAAAATACCCAAAGGCTTCGGACTACTTGGGACCCGATGAGGAAGAGGTCTCAAGACTGCTTAAGGATCTAGAACGTGCAGGCCACTTGGTTCCGAAGACATATGGAAGAAGAGTTGAATGCAGACAGTGTGGAGGCACCGAAGTCACTCTCGAACTCGCGTGCCCTTCGTGTGGGAGTAATGACATCTACAAAGTCTATCTGGTGTTCTGCCCCAAGTGCGGTAATAGGACTCAGACAGTACTCGTAGATGACTTGACCGAGGTACGGTGCCAACAATGCAAGCAGCCTGCAAAGGTGTCAGAACTGTCTGTCATAGACGTGGAGCTGCTCTGCAAAGGGTGTGGGCAGGCGACAAACGATCCCAAAATTGTACTGTCTTGTGCGAATTGTGGAAAGCACATGACAAACACTGATCTTTTAGGCGGGACAGGGTTGGCATACTATCCGGCGTAGCTCAAGAGGTCAAAGCGTCAATAGATTGCCAGGCCATTCATGACCTCTTTCGCTCAGTCCCCTTTTGGGGTTTTGACTTGATGGCTTTCTTCAGAGCATCACGCACGTTCGCAAGTATCTTCTCCGCCTGCGATACGCTGAGACCTTTCGCCTTTGATGACAACCGCTGAGGTGTCTCGCCTGCGAGTTGCTGTGCCGACTCGTACCCCGCCTCTCGAAGTCTCTCCTCCATTCTTGCACCTATTCCGGGAATCTTGCGTAGTGGAAGTACCTTCTCCATATCCGGGCCAATTATGTCGTGCATGTCCTTATCGCTGAGCTCTTGCATTCCCATGATGTCAAGCTGGCTCTTTATTGACTCGAATTCCCCTGACCCAACGTACTGTTCGACTGTCTGCTTCACAAGGCGTTCGTCGAAATCGAGACTCAACTTCTCTATTTCTATCTCCTTTCCGAGAATCTCTGGGATGGGTGCAGACCTGTACAGAGCAAGCATTGCAAGAAGAATCGCGATCTGCGTTCCGAGAACTCGCAGATCGGCAGGGGGATACCAGTTGATTACAAAGGAGACCCGAAGCGATACGGCCCAGAAGAGGGCTACATACCCAGCGAAGAAGATCCATACTGCAGCTGTTCTGCGGCTCTTGGTCCTCGGAGAACCGATTTCGGGCCATATCAGTAGCAAGATGAGGCCCAGAAAGAAACCTTCGATGAACCTCTCGGAGACCAGCAAAGCCGCAGCATACAATTGTATGGCCTCCACAGCAATCGGACTCAGTATTGTCAGTAGACCAAACAGGAGTACTCCGGTAGTGAAGGCGCCCTTTCTCCCTCTCCGGTCAGCGATTGTTCCAGCAACAACAATCCCTACAATCATCATAATGGGCTCATAGAGCGAAAGACCCGAGTACTGGCCCAACGATTCGTACGTGCTAAACCCGGCATCTTGGAGCACCTTGATTATTCCTAGCTGTGTCCCAAAGTACCACAGGATGTGTCCGGCCATGAGGATTGTGACAGGGATAAAGTACGACAATGCGTTCCCTTGGACGGCAAAGCGTTTGTACTCCATTCTCCAAGGTTTGAATGCGAGACCGAGTAGTACCGCGCCAACTGCCAGAATCTCCATCACTGGGATTCCTGATGCATCCAGGTTTATTCCATATGAGCCAAGAGCTGAGTAGATAGCAAACAGAACCAGTGAGAAGGTCATGAAAGCCGCGATGACCCTTCCCCGATACTTGGCTACCACGGCCTTGCCGAGTTGCACAACCCAGCTGAGCAGCATAACCGCCATACCGCTGAAGACGGATACTGTGAACAGCATCTCAAGCCCGGGGGAGGATGTGCTTGGAGTTCCTGTTTGAACGAGATACATGCCAACAAACAGGGGAACAATCGCGGCAAACGTCGTAATGACATAGCCTCGTCCGATATAATCGACAATGAATCCGGCCACAAGCAAGGTCAATACTGTAGAAAGGAGACCTATCCCCAAGAACTGTAGATTCTGCCCGCCAAATGCCGGAAAGAGGGCTTGGTTGCTCAATTGAGTAATTGCATACATGAAATAGGCCATGGTTGGAGATACTAGCGCGAAGTATGCGGCCTTCCTGAAGGGAAACTCCCTGTACTCAAGCATATCCAATCAGTCAATCTGCATCATGAGCACGATATTTACGTTTCGTCAGCAGACAGAGATAGAGAGTCACTATCAGTATCCCTTCCGAAGGCACAGAAAATGCAAAACCACTACAATGCTTAAATCACCGCGAAAGCGAGGGTACAGCTGGCAGAGTCTATGACAGGACCGTTGAAAGTGCAGGAGTTCATGGTTCTGACGGTAGGAGGAATACCCCTCTTCCATTATTCACCCAATGATTCGAGAAAACTCGATACTCTGCTGTCCGGATTCCTTAGTGCCGTCTCAAGCTTCGCGGCCGAGTTTGGAGAGCGTTCAATCCAGAGCCTATCCTTTGAAGGCTCGGAGATTCTCTATCAGACAGAAGCAGATGTTCTGTTCGTATTCGTAGTTGGATCTGGTGCAGAGAAGCGCGTCTTGAGGGCTGTGCTCAGAGACCTTAGTCGCAAGTTCCTCAGTAGCTACCAAGAGGAAATCAAGGCAGACGTTCTCATCGAGGATGCATTCAAGGGCTTTGCCGACGAGGTCAAGAGATCCTTCTCGTTCTACGAAGGCGTTCTTGCAGTGGCAGCAAGTCTTAGCTCGTTTGTTGTTCCAAAGATAAACCAGGCAACATTCGATGCGGCTGTGAGCTTGATGGGGCTTTTGGATGAGCTGCATCGTGATTTTGGTATTGGTGGCAGCAGGATTGTGGATGCAATTGATGGAAAGGCCTCCATCTACGATGTAAGTCGAATAACCGGAATTGAGATTGATCAAGTAACAGAGGTTGTCGAGTATCTCGTCATATGGGGTGTAGTCAGGGTGTTTAAGATGTGTCCAGCAATTCAGGCAAGCGACGCCAGGTTCGACATCTACCTCGATATCGTTGGTCTTCCCAAACGAGACAATCAGATTCTAATTCGAGCAAGACCTTTCTGTAAAGGCGAGAAGTCACTGGTTGAAATAAGCGAGAAAATAGGAGTCACAGCTGAAAAGCTACACGAGATACTAGGTAAGCTTGGCAATGCCGTAAGCTGGAACTACATTGAAGTTACAAGCCTGTCACACTGAATTGCCTGACCGGATCTACAGGACTCTCGACGACGGATATGGGTCTGGTAAGGTATAATAGCAGTGGCACCCAGTCACAGGACACGGCTCACCGGGGGTCACATCGCTGGTCAAAGAAGTCCTCATCCTACGTGAAGGCGGAATTCCACTCTTTCATTACAGTGTTGGCGGCACAAAGAAGCTAGACGAACTCGTTGCAGCCTTCTTATCGGTCATGGGGTCTCTTGCAGAACGAGTAAGTGAACAGCAAATCAAAGTCGTATCGTTCGCCTCGAACAAGTTCGTCTGGCAACAAAAAGGCGACCTTCTATTCATAGCCCTGGTGTCGCAGGAAGACAGTGTAGAGATATACCGTGTGTTACTCCGGGACCTTGCAGATCAGTTCGTAAGCACGTTCTACTCGGAACTGAAAAGTGGAACGAGTCAGTTCACTGTATTCAAAAGGTTCGCAGACACCGTTGAAGCTACACTTCAAAGGTTCGATGGTATTCCGGGTCTGGCCCGACGCTACAAGATAGGCCTCCTGCCTGCTGACGATCTGAAGCGGCTAAGGATTGTCATGGCGCAAGCGGAGAGGCGTCCTGGCGTGATGAGAGGAGCAGTAATCACGCGTGACGGCTTTGTGCTTGCCTCCAACCTTAGGTCATACGAGATGGAAGCCTTGCTGGATCTTCTGGATAGTCTGAGTTCCGCTCCTAAGTTAGCTGAAAGGAGCCTGACTCTTTCCCATACGAGCTTGGACCCGTTGACGCGCTTTTTCGTCACTAGGGCGGAGAATAACGTGTATTGTATATTCATCGTGAGTGCAGAGAAACCTGACAGCCAGCTCTTGAAGGGAGTTGAGCCTGTGCTCGCCGCTGTCGCTTCTCTTGACCAAACAAGCCTGAAAAGAGTTCTCCCCACATATCTAGCCGAGTCGACCGGATTCTACGAATATGATTTGGTCATACCGTTGATCCCTGTTGCAGAGGCGCTAGACAGCTCTAGCAGGTTTCTCGGCGGAATCGAGGACACCCTTCGAGCTAATGCTGTTACCGTCCTCAATATTGTAGACCAGAGGAACACAATCACTGACATAGAAAGGAAGACGGGGTTTACGGCTGAGGAAACAACTGAAGTACTAGCCCATCTCGTCTCGAATGGCATTGTCAAAATAGCAAAGCTCTATCCCGTCATGGCTGAAAGGGACAGACGATTTGCGGCATTTCTTGAAGTCGCAGGAATGAATAATAGGGACTATCGCATAGTCGATGCCATCTGGCAGTATTGTACAGGAGCGTATTCGCTCAAGGAAGTGTCTGACGAAACAGAAATCCCCGCAGCTCGAATACTTGAGGTGCTCAAGTCGTTAGGCAAATACGTCAGATATGAGACAGAAAGGGTGATGCAACACGTGCGCTGACATAACGTCGAAGATAGTGTGTATCCATAGCTTCAGGGGTGGAACTGGGAAGTCCAATATAGCAGCCAATCTTGCTGCAGTCGCTGCCCTCGATGGAAAGAGAGTTGCTGTCATAGACACCGATGTGGCGTCACCGGGAATACATGTAATCTTTGGACTAGGCAGGCAAAAACTGAAACACACACTTAATGACTACCTACGCGGAGAGTGTGATATCAAAGACGCCTGTATGGATATGACGAGCGAACTTGGTATCAGGCGAGGACAACTGTTCTTGATTCCCAGTTCGATGAGCGCCACCGACATTACGCGTATTCTAAGAGAAGGTTTTGAGGTCAGCGATCTCAAGAACGGATTCACTGAAGTGATCAAGGCAAAGAACCTCGATTACCTCATTATTGATACGCATCCGGGTCTTGACCGCGAGACTCTGCTGTCGATGGCCACGACAGACTTCCTGTTCGTGGTAGCCAGAATCGATGAGCAGGACCTACTCGGCACGGCAGCAACATTGAGCGTCGCCAGTAAATTGCAGGTGCCCGATACTCGAATTATCATCAACAAGAAGCCGAGCATCTACGAAGACAAGGCGATAATCGAGGAAGTTGAGCGGAAGTTCAAGACGAAGGTCGTTACAATCATCCCGATGCTGCAGATTCTCACCGAGGTTGGTAGTAGGTACATCGTCTGTTTGAAACATCCAGAGAGTGAATTCACTCAGCGGATGCAGGAGATCTACTCAGTCATCAAATAGCTCTGCATGCATTTCGTTTCAAGGCGAAAGCCAATCCCAACGTGGGACAAATATCAGTGCGAGAGCAGAGAGCAGAATAACCAACGATATGAGCAACACTATACACAGAAGATTCCCATCCGGTTTCCGGTCTAGATGCTGAAAGCGATGATGACGAAAACGATGGATACGAATCACTATCGGCTCACGGTTGGGCGGGCTTGCTCGCATATTAAGTTGGTGCAGCACTGCCCCTGTTGAAATCCTGTCACGATTCCTGCCTGTCCTCCGAACTCTGATGCGACCACTCGATAACTACTGCTCGTCGCCGCATTCTGGTGGCGTGACAAACTCTGTGGCCAGAAAGCAGGTCTATGTTACTTCAACCTTGGTGATTCGATCTAGGCTTACATCTTTCAGATTTGAAAGTACGGCCATGAAGACATCTTTGACAATCTTACCAGCAAACTGATTCATCACGATTTTCTTTCCTTTCACATAGAGTTCGATTTCGGTCATTTCGTTAACCTCACAACGTTGATGATGAATTCCGGCTTTTATGCTTTGGAATATAGCATGAGCCGCTTCGTGGTTTTCAGCATGACCTTCGCTCGCTTAGTCCGATACGCATTTATACCACCAGAAGCGGTCGTTGTCGCGTTACATGGACCATCGCCCTGAGGACTGACGGATGGTACAATCGATTTCTTCTGAAACAGCCGCCTCAGAATCTGAGGCAACTAAAGCTGTAGATAAGCTCGCAGGAATTGGTGGTCTTGTCGGAGCTGCAGCTGCTGTAATTGGGCTTGCATCATTAGCTTTAGCTGGCATGGTTCCCGCTGGTACGGTTCTTGAAATCCCTTCACTAGGGCTTGAGCTGACCCAGAACCACACGAATATCGTTATTTCAGCAGTCTTCGTTGCCATTCTGGCTCTCGGGTTGTTCCTCCAGTACAGGGGAGCAAGAGTGATTGGTTCGCTTACAGAATCAAGGGTATCAATGTTGACACTCATCACGGGAATCGTTGCCCTTGGCACGACCTCCATAATCTTGGGTGGCCTTGGTGTTCCTGCGATTGAATCTACTCCTGTCAATACCTACAGATCGTCGGTCGCATTGGGTGGTGCGGTTTTCATTATCATGTGGCAGTTCGTTTCCATTACATACGTTGACTCAAGCAAGTCTTACAGGGGTATGGCAGCCGGCATGATGAACGGATTCTTTTTCCCTGCCCTAGCCATCAATGCTGCGGCAGGTTATGCACTATTACTTGGCGGCCAGCTTGCCATGATGGTTTTCTGGTGGGGTCCAAGATCCCAGATAAGGGAGTTCGCCCGAAGCACCGATACTGCCAAGTTCGCTTTTGGTTTGTCAGGATTCCTCACGTTCCTTATTGGCGGCTTTGCGGCCTTCGGGAGTGCACTCCAGTCTGTTGAAGGTGTTGGAGTCTGGCTGCCTTGGTCGAGCGCCACTGTTGTTGGATCAAAGGTAGTATACACAACTCCGCCTTGGTTTGTTCAGGCCCTTCTCTCATCCATGTTGTTCTGGTCATTATTAGGACCCAGATTGGGCGCACGAGAGCTGCGCGAGTCCCAGATTTCTGAAGATATTGTCAAGGGCGCTTCGAAGTACTTGATGATATTCATGGCAATCCTGGGCATCATCGCCGCCGGTCAATGCGGCACAGGCGTTGCAACACCACGAGATTCGGATTTTCTTGTTCCGGCGTGGAGCATGTTCCAGTCATTGTGTCCCGCGGCTATTATGTTCCTCATGGGATCTAGCTATATGCGTTCGACTGATGTCGTGACGGGTCTGCCTTTGGTGTTGGCTTCTGTCTATGCCTTGATAGGACCCTATGTTCTATCCAGCGTTGCTATCTTCACATGGGCACTCTTGATACTCACCCAAGGAATACTCACGATTGAGACGAAGTTCCGCAAGTTCACTCACTTCTCACAGAAGTTCCTAACCGTCATCGTGACCGTAGTACCTTCTGTACTCTTTGTCCTTTTCATGTTGGGCGCCTTTGGAAGCGGTCCTCCTGCCTTATGGCCTGCCAACAGATGGTTCAACGTCGCACTGCTTGCAGGAATTCCACCTGATGTTCAAGGACCCACGATTATAGCCACGGTTTTGAGCTGTCTGCTTGTCCGGAACGTAGCATTGTCCGGATATGCTTTCGGTCGTGGCTACAGCCGCACAGGAGTGATTGGTGGCGTCAGTTTCCTTTTTGCGTTGATGATCATAACAATCTCCGGGAATGCGGGCGTCGTTCATCAGGCCCTGACAGCTGCGGCACTTTCCTTCGGCCTGTATGCCGTAAGCTATGTGCTTGTTCTTTCACTTAACCTGAACTTGGGCGCTGATATCCTGAAAGCGGGGCATCAGTTGGAAGGTCAGTTTGTAAGAGTAGCAGCTACTGCGGGCCTCGCGGCAGGAATACTAGTTGCCGTGTTCTTGTTCTTGGTATTCTCCGGAGCCCCTTTGGCTTCGGACATATCGATTGCCATCACTCTACTCGTCATGTTGATAGCAGGTATCGAGATCACCTGTGTGATTACTTGGATCTCTGCCGGAATCAGACTCAAGATGTTAACAGAGGGTCTCAGACTCAAGATGCCGTGATGATAGCGTTTCCATCACAAGCATTAGGCTCGATTGCTGATAGAGCTTGAAGGAGTCTCGGCTCTCATTGCGTGCAGTTACGCAGATGCAAGGTACGAACTCACGATTTTCCTTCCGATATCGGGGTAATCAGTAATAATGCCATCCACCCCCAATGACAGAAGCTCATTCATTATGCGGGCATCGTTCACTGTCCAGGGGAAGATCAGCAGACCTGATTCATGAGCCAAGTTGGCATGCTCCGGAGTCAAGAGAAAGGCCAGTGGGTTGATTGCGTTTGCCCCAAAGTCCAAAGCATACTTGACCGGGTCGTCCATATATTCATCGTATAGAATCGCTGTCCCAACTTCTGAACTCATAGCCTTTAGATTCCTCAGAGTCGAATGCAGAAACGATGAGAAGAGGACCGAGCATATCATGTTTCGCTCGGATACAATTCTAAACAGGACGTCCTCTATGCCTTTGACTTTGATTTCAATATCAACTCCGATTCTGCCGCGGGCGAAATCGAGCGCCTCTGTAAGAAGTGGTATCCTCTGGCCTTTGCCAACATCGAGACGCCTAATCTCCTCTAGTGTCATCTTAGCGACCAAGCCGCCGGTTTCCGAAACCTTTGAAACGTCACTGTCATGAATGCAGACTAGTTGACCGTCTGACGTGGCGCGAACATCTAGCTCTATCATATCCGCTTTCATTTTGTAAGCGGTCTCAAACGACAGCATTGTGTTTCCAGGCGCATAACCGTAGGCGCCTCGATGACCTATGACAATCACTTTCTGCAAGAACTACTCCTCCATCAAGAACCTAGCAACGGTTTCCTTCCGAATATCTCTTCAATCGTCCGATCTTCCCTTGCCGGTTCCCCCGCACCGAGGACATGTCTCTGGTCCCTTGACGCCGGGCACCTTCCCGGTACCCTTGCAGAAGTAGCACTCAATTGCTGATGTATCAAGAGACCTGTCGATGCCTTTTGCCATTGCGCCGCCAACGCCCACTAGTACTACCCCTCCAAACATCGCAACTAAAGAGACAATGTACAATTCCTGAATGGGCAGGAGGACAAAGAACGAGATGATGAATACTATGACACCCGCAACTAGTAGGCCAGCACCCTTTGCCTTTCTACTCATCAGCCTGCACCCTGATATGTCTGCTATTCGCCAGATATGGTAAATCTGGTGGGTAACGTGCTTTTTCCGTCTTGCTGTGGGTCTATTTATACATCGTGCCTTCTCAATCCACGGTAGCAATCTACGACAAAGATAATAGCGCCCAGTCCAATCTCACGTAAAGGGAGTTCAATGTCTCGGAGCGACATCTTCAGCAAATACGCACAAATGTACCAGAAAACGAGGTCACGTGAGATTGTTCCTGAAGGAGCCTTTGTCAGGCAGCTCACCGAGATTCCCCGCGTGGGTCTTGATATCGGTCTTTTTTTCAAGACTCAAAAGGCCGAACAACCTGCACAGGTCTACATAGGCGAACCTCTGCCGCGAGAGTTAGCCCGCAATGAGGGCTTCTTGGAATCAGAAAGAAGCACCTACTTCAGCAAGACACTCCTCTCCGGGTTTCGATCGCTCGAGTATCTCAAGATAGCCCTTTCCGCCCGACGTGTCTTGCACAAGAAAGACGAGCGAGTTGAGTTCTTGAAGAAGTGTCAGAGCATCATTGACCTTCTCGTTAGAAAAGCGAGAAACGTTATACTTGCCGGCGACTTCTCACCATTCACTTTCGACACAAAAGTGAAGACTCTGGATTACTTCCTGTCAACCGACCTCGGGATGGATGAGGTTTCGGTCGAAGCCGCGGCGATACCTTTCACTATCGCTAGCCCGCAGTACCTCATGCTTACGAACAGCGAAATAATAGTGGTTGGAGAAGAGGCCCAAGTTCCTCACGGGGTGTTCTATTTCGTGGGCGGCATAGGCTACACTTTCGACAAGAAGGTGGGAGCCGTAAGCAAGGAACGGTTGTTCAAGCCGACCGGTGATCTCTCCGCTCAAGGAATAGACAATGCGTACGTTGAGAGAATGATATCTCGGGTAACAGAGGATTTCCAGACGCAGATTCACTCCATCATCTTCTCAGACATCTGGAAGAAAAGCAGTGCGAAGCCTGTCGGGGTGAACTTCGACGGAGACATGTTAGTCAAGGCAGAACAAAGCAGTGATTTGTGGACGGGTGTTTTCGAGGTGTATCTAAGGCCGCCAAGGATATCATGAAGGCCCAAGGGGTAGGAGCATAGCCAAGCAGACCAAGCGTTTGAAGCCTATCCTCGAAGGAGAAACCAGTTTGCCGAGCGTGGCAGGGCAATCAAGGGATGAGAGGGGTTGCGTTTCGTACAAGTATAAGATAAATGGCAGTTCTGCAACCTATAGGACCGGCAGATACAGATGTTGCAGGGCCTTCCTCCAGCGGTATACGAGATTCTTGCTATCTTCATAATCATCATCGCGCTTGTTTTCTGTTGCAGTTGTTGCTGTCGAAGAAGACAGAAGGTCGTGAAGGAAGTACACTATGTGGAAAGGCCTTCTGAAACTCCAGGCACGAGGGTCGTAGAAACCCAGAGGGTCATAGAGAAGGTCTTGGTAGTGTGTCCGTTCTGTGGTGCCAAGAACGAACAGGGGATGACCATCTGCAAGAATTGCGGCGCTAAAATCTGAGAAGAAGAGAGTATGTCTCGTTCTTCGTCTCACGTTGTGCGACCCCACTCAATGCGATGCTCATGAAATAGCCATCAAGTGACAAAGCGGCCATCCGTCCTCCGCAACCAGCAAGCAGAATACGTGGAACTCGCCACTGTCCAGATTGAACACGATGTACGATGTTGCCATAGTAGGCGCAGGACCCGCCGGATCAACAGCTGCAAGGTACCTGGCCAAGCTGGGCTTCAGTACTTGTCTCATTGACAAGTGTGGATTTCCCAGAGACAAACCGTGCGGCGGGGGCTTCTCTCCTCAGCTGCTCGAAGAATTCAGCTACCTGAAAGCTAGAGAAGACAGCTTTGCTGTGAGTATCTCGAAGACAGGCGTCCTTCATCCCAGGGGTCGGCTGGTCGCTCTCAGAGGTCGAGCAGATATGATGATGACACTGAGAGAGCAATTCGATAACGCGTTGCTCAATGAAGCCATCGATTGTGGGGCCCAGCCACTGACTTCCTGTAGGGTCAAGTCTGTTCAAGCCAGCAAAGAGAAGGTACTAGTTCATACTTCTGAGGGAAAGGTTGTCGAGACAAAGGCCATTGTCGGCGCCGACGGAGTCAACAGCACCGTTGCCCGGGAGACAGGTCTCAACGTACGATGGCCCGCGGGATCGTTGACCGCGTGCAAAGTCATGGAGATTCCTGTCAATGAGTCGCGCATTACAGACTACTATGGCGAGGACAGGGAGTATCATTTCTTTGCGAACTTCGGAGGTCGTCCCGGCTATGGCTGGCTGTTTCCAAAAATCAATACTGTCAATGTGGGACTAGGTATTGTGACTAATGCCGGCGGAAGTCTGGTAGAACAGTTCTCTCTGTTTGTCAAGATGCTTCAGCATGAAGGACTTCTCATTCCTAGCGCCGAACCAGACTGTGCAAGGGGAGCTCTGGTTCCTACTGCGGGTCCAGTACCATGCACGATAGTAGACCGCGCACTTCTGGTAGGTGACTCTGCAGGCATGGTTAGTCCTTTGACTGGTGGAGGGATAGCCTATGCCATGCGTGCAGGCAAGTTTGCTGCCATTGCCCTCGCAGGGGCCCTAGAGCGGGAAGATCTCCGCGCCAAGTCACTTCTAACATATCAGAGAGCTTGGCAGCACAGCTTTGGACGTGATATGAAGCGTCAGCTGATTGCCCAGAAGCTTTTCACGAGCTCGATTGCCAATACCCTGTTTGAGATAGGCCATCGCGATTTGAAACTACAAGATATGGTAGCGCATCTGATGGCATCTGGCTCGACCAGCGCGGCCACTGCGGCAAGGATCGTTGGCAGGGTAGTATGGGTTTGTCTTAGGGAAGTTCTTCACTAGTGCGGCAGGGCGCAACAAAACCAAGAACCGCCCAGAGGCATATCACTGGCCTGCCGGCCGGGTCATCGTAAAAGGCCATTTACATAGACGAACGAGGGTCCCAAAGGGATAAATGGAGCATAACAATCGCTCCGCATACTTCCCTTTGTCATAACAGAGGAGAGAGATAATGGCTAAGAAAGAAGGGAAACCCAAGAAGGAAGTGAAGAAGCCTGCTCCAGCTCCGGCAGAGGAACCGAAGCCCGCTGCTCCAGCTCCACCCAAACCGGCTCCTGCAGCTCCAGCTCCTGCTCCGAAACCAGCTCCTGCACCCGCTCCACCGAAACCAGCTGCCGCTCCGCCTAAGGAGGAGAGGCCTTGGCTCAAGAGCTATGTTGGAAAGACTCCACCGGACATCAAGATTCCAGATGGACCACTATACGCCGAACTTGACAAGGCTGTAGCGGAGTTTCCAAACAACGTTGCCCTCTACTACGAAGGAATCAAGATCACATACAAGCAACTTGGCACGTTCGTAGACAAGGCGGCGAATGGATTCGCATCAATTGGAGTCAAGAAAGGTGATACAGTCGCTATAATGCTTCCAAACTGCCCTCAGTTCGTGATATCCTACTTCGGCGCGCTCAAGTGTGGTGCCACAGTCACGCCAATCAACCCACTAAGTGTCGCAAAAGAGCTTAGGATATACTTGCAGGACACGAAAGCAAAGACAATCGTCGTTCTCAACTTCTTCTATCGTCTTGTCGAAGAAGTTCGCAAGGAATCCGACCTTGAAAACGTCATAGTCACAGCCGGTTGGGATCATCTGGGCTCAGCAAAGAGAGCTCTTGCTCCGAAAACCGTTTACAAGAAGGAAATGAAGGAAGTCCCGCCTCTTCGCAAGGGCGACCGCAACTGGCTCGATTTTCTAGCGGCCGCCAAGCCCGAAGCACCGAAAGTCACCGTCGACCCTGCTAGGGATATCGCTGTCTACCAGTTCACAGGCGGAACCACCGGAACTCCCAAAGCAGCAATGCTGACACACAACAACCTGAAGGCGAATTGCTGCCAATGCAGTGCCTGGATGGATTGGATTGCCACAAGAGGCAAAGAAATCATGGTCGCGGCACTTCCCTTGCAGCATATCTTCGGACAGACCGTGTCCATGAACCTTGCCATAGCATGGGCGAGCGGGATAATCCTGATACCCAATCCGCGTGACGTCAAGCATCTGCTATCTGAGATTGACAGCATCAAGCCAACCTTCTTCCCCATAGTGGCTACTATGGCAATTTCGGTCTATAGTCATCCTGAGGTGAAGAAGTACAAGCTGACCTCATTGAAGCTGGCAATCGCAGGTGCCATGGCGTTACCTGCCGAAGTCACTAAGCGGTTCGAGGATGCAACCAACGCTATTATCATCGAAGGGTATGGTCTCACTGAGGCTTCGCCAGTTACTCATGCGAACCCCTTGGACAAGAGTCTCAGGAAGATTGGCTCGATTGGACTGCCGTTCCCAAGCACCTACAGCAGGATAGTGGACCTTGAGAACTCATCCAAGGTTCTAGGACCTGACGAAATCGGTGAACTCTCCGTCAAGGGTCCTCAAGTCATGCTTGGCTATCACAACCGACCCGATGAGACCTCAGCCGTATTGTCTAGAGACGGTTGGCTGCTCACAGGTGACATAGCTAAGATGGACAAGGACGGATGGACATACATAGTCGACCGCAAGAAGGATTTGATCAATGCCGCTGGCTACAAGGTCTGGCCAAGGGATGTAGAAGAAATCCTATTCGAGCATCCCGCGGTCAAGGAGGCTGCTGTCATTGGCGTTCCTGACAAGGTTCGCGGCGAGACTGTGAAGGCGTTCATCATTCTCCAACCCGGCAAGACTGCGACGGAGGAAGACATCCGCAAGTTCTGCAAAGAGAAGATGGCCATCTACAAGGTTCCAACAACAGTTGAATTCGTCGATTCCTTGCCAAAGACCATGGTAGGAAAGGTCTTGCGCAGAGAACTGCGAGAGAAGACTCAGACATAGTCGACAACGGCGCTGCGGGTAACTATTCTAACCCACAGCGCTTCTGGCTTTTTTGCAGGGCTTGACGCAAGTACTTCCTCCACGGTCCCGGGTTCAATCTGCACGTCGCACACGTGGTTTCTCAAAAGCCTTCTCGGTTTGGTTGTCGAGTCTTACAAACAGGTCAAGAAAGAATCTCAGATATTCTAACCACGTTTCTGACTCTCACAATGCTAGTGAGATCATGGGCTATCTGTCAGGATGGAGGATATCAGTTCGGAGGTTCCGTATCAGGCAGTGTATCTCAGGTCGGCCCAGCATCTTACGGCGTGCTTCAGACATATTGTTAATGACACACGCAACCCCCACTACGCTAGCGCCGAGCTTCTGCACGACCCTCGCAACAGCAAATACAGTCGTCCCCTGAATAAGCCAATCATCTACGATAGCAACTCTGTCCCCGGGTGAGATGGAGTCTGAGACCAGCGCGAGTCTTCTGTCAGCGAATCTATCTGAAGGTAGAAATTCCACAGGTCTACTATAATCATCAGGTAGGTAAGCAATCGAACGAGCTGGAACGATTCCGCAGCCAAGGTAGTAAGCAATTGCACTTCCCAAGGCCAATCCTCTTTGTTCAATACCGATTATCTTGTTTGGTTTGAGCTCCACGATTGGTTTGGCTAGGGCCATGACAGCTTCGTGGAAGATTCTTGGATTCTCTAGCAGCCTGCTTATGTCACAGACAGCTTTGCCGGGTGATGGCCAGTCCTTGATTACCTCGACGTAGTCTCTGAAATCAATCTCTGCCAAATCGCCAACCTCTCACTCTATCTTCGAAAGTAAGCCGGCTCCTGAGATACGATACGGGTACAAAAACGTTCGCAACGTCCTTTGGGAGCTCAGCGAAATGGTTATCACACGTCACCGGTATTCTTCGATTGAAACTAGTTCAGTAAGAGGCGGCAAACCTGATAGTACCTGGGACAACTGTTGCAGTGACTCTCTTGCCGGGTTACGTCGAGGTCCGTGATAAGGGCATTCTAAGAAAGAAGATACCGACAAGCAACAGATCATTTGAAAACGTGTGCTCCGATCTTGAGCGCTTCTTCAAGGACGCAGGAAAGAAGCTGCCGCCCGGCGTTGTAAGAGAAGCTCTACAGAGAATAGGTGTTCCTCAGGTTAAGATGATAATCTCACAGGCGGAGCCACTAGAAGAATCACAAGCAAAGGTTGTCAAGGAGATTTCAGCCTCGGTTGAGGCTAGGAAGAAATCAAAGAGAAAGCCGAAGGTAGCCAAGAGTACAAGTAAGACAGAGGAAGTTCCTGAAGCGGCCAAGAAAGAACCAGCAGGTGACATATCTGGCATTGAGTATCACGACGTTGAAGAAGCTTTGAGCGTAGTGGAATCCCTGAGTGATTCGTTTCTCTCATCCAAGTCCAAGGATGCATCCCGTGCAACTCCTGACAAGGGTAAAATCAGTATCGAAGTCGAGGGAACCGAAGAGATAGTCGGTGCTCCCCGCTTGCGGGCGGCCATGCCAGAACAAGTGCCGCATGCGATCAAGGCCACTGCTGAACAGTTTCCGCCCTCACCGACGGAGTCCGGCAGACCCAAGGAGGCGGCTCAGTCTCCCACACGCATACCCAAGACGCAGGTGATTGCAAAGGCCCTGATTCTGGGGGAAGAAGGCGTAGGCAAGTCATCATTGATAGCAAAGGGAGGCCTCAAGCCGCTCGAGTCAAGCCCTGAGGCAGAGAAGAGACCGTATGTCACGGAGAAAGTGATTGAGGTTGACAACTACAGAGTCAGGCTGCAGGCATGGCTATTTGACGCAGCTTCGGCCTCAAGAGTGACAAGAAAGGCGTTCTATGAAGATACTGGTCTCGTCATCATTGTGTATAGCACATCAGACCGTTGGTCATTCGAGAGCATTGATTTCTGGCTCAAGGAGAGCATATCGGCCTCTGGGATACGACCTCCTGTGGTTATCGTCGGGAACAAGACCGACGTTCGAGCCAACTCACCCCTCGTGGACAGGGAGCCTCCGGTATCACCAGAAGAGGGATTGAAGTTGGCACATGAAATAGCCTCGAAGCTCGCATCGGGGCAGAAGACTCATCCAGTAGCCTTCATTGAGACCTCGTGCCTCACTGGCCAAGGTGTTGAGGACCTGTTTAGGATGGCTGCAGAGCTTTTCGTCAAGTCAATCAATCGACCGAAAGCATAGACTACTACTTGCGCTGTACCGCATTGTGTGTTCGACTCGTCACATGAAGTGCTTGTTCACTGAACCATGTGCCAACGAAAAACCGACGGATTCCATCGTCAGCAAATCCAAGCTCATCCTCAAACAAAACCCTAATTGACTGGGAAGAGTAAAATAGGCGCTGGTCTCTCACCCGAATTGGCGGGCATAGCATATACGAGTGGAATGGTGATTACGACGCCGGACTTGTGCGAGAGTTGCGGACAAGAGATAGCACCATTCAAACCAGCCAAGACTCTCGATGAGAGTTACTCGAATGACGAACAAAAGAGACTGAGCATATGTGAGGATTGCTTCAAGAAGCGGTTCAAAGTGACGACCAAGAGGAGTAGTGGCTATGGAGGCACAATCTATGACCTGGAAGAAAGACCTGCCCCCCGTTTTGGCATCGGCAGCAAGAAGCTCAGTTGCCTGAAATGCACGTGGGTTGCATGGACTGAGGAGGGCCTTGCCGTTCACATGAACAGGAGACATAAACCACAGTGATGGAGTCCTTGCTCAACTGCCTACGGCTGCCTGACTCTTCTCTTTGACAATTTCATGACCCGATAGGCCCACTCCTCTGACTCTGGAAGCCGCGGTCTCAAGCATGCCAATCCTGTAGGTTGTCGTCCGTGGACCGAGACCCTGAAGCCATTCAAGCCCGGCCAGATCCAAACGGTTGTTGTGCAGAAAGTAAACCTTCAAGTCAGAGACCAAAGCCGCGCGCCTGTCAAAGAAACCGACAATGATTCCAATAGTTGGTGCTGCGAAGGCAACCATCACCCATATGGCGGCCAACGGGTCGCTATTGAAGTACTCGTAGAAGAACAAGTACCCTGAGATGACGGGCTGTACAAGAGCTAGCAGGACCAAGAGCAGAGCCACGTGTTGGGTCGCATCGTCGCTCCCGAGCCCCGACAGCCCGATTACATCTTGATTTGGCGTAACAAGATACACGAGCACTGCTCCAGAGGAGATACCCACCACGAGCGCCGAGGCAGCAATCAACATGAGATATGTAATCGGTGACTCAGTCCACACATCGGGAAATCCTATGGAGGCCTGGATCAACAGTGACACACCGATAATTGCAGCACCAACGGCAAACCCTCTCCAACTGAAGAACTCGTATCGTTCCCCATGGAGAACTCCCTCAGACATTCCTTCCGATTCTCTCTGACTATTCTATGGCCAAATATGTCCAATAATGAGATAAAGGTTCTGTTTACTGCTTCAACGCCGGCTCAAAGCTGCGCTCATCATCTCGAAGACTGCACAGGAACACGGGAAGCTCAAGATGCATGTGCCATTTGTTCCTCTAAGGCCGATTCACGAGGAGGGGATTCCTGTGCTGGGAGGACCTTCTTTATTAGCAGACGACGCTCAGTAGGAGCGACTTCTCCGCAGAGGCCAGCGGTGGGGAGGAATCAGATGAGTTCCGAGAATGTCATCGACCTAGACTCTGTTTCGAAGATATACAGGATGGGTGAGATTAAGGTTCCAGCCCTAAGGGGCGTGTCGCTGAGGGTAAAGAGAGGCGCAGCAATTGGAATCATGGGCCCGTCTGGCTCGGGCAAGACGACTCTTCTCAATCTTATCGGCGCGCTCGACCGACCAACGGATGGACGGGTCACTATAGACGGCGTGGACATTACACACATGAGCGAGAGCGAGCTAACACTCGTTAGAAGGAACAAGATATCGTTCGTGTTCCAATTCTTCAACCTGCTTCCGGTCCTGACAGCATACGAGAATGTCGAACTACCGCTGCTCATCAGTGGAGTCCCCGAAGTGGAGAGAAAGGAAAAGGTCGACCATCTGCTCGGACTGGTCGGTCTCACAGAGAGAGCAGACCATAGGCCGGACGAACTATCTGGCGGCGAACAGCAGCGAGTGGCCATTGCTCGCGCTCTGGCGAAACCAAAAGGCACGACGAGTTCCGTTATCGTCTTGGCCGATGAACCAACAGGGGACTTAGACACGCTTACTGGCTCAGATGTCATGAAGGTACTAATCGATCTCACCAAAGGAGAAGGAGGAACTCTTATCGTGGTCACGCATGACCCTGATGTTGGGAAACAGATGGATAAAGTCTACAACATGAGGGATGGCCGCATCGTCGATTAGCTTTCGGGGTGAGCACGACGACCGCAGCTCCAGCCGATTACGGGTTTGTGCACGATCTGAGAAGGAAAGCTATCACACTCGTGTGCTTTGTTCTCGCATCGACAATCGTAATGGGAATAGGTACCTACATAGATTCGACATCCGTACATGAATGGGACAAGACTACGGACATCGGGCCTTTTGCCATGTCAGTCAGCGTATACGACCCATACGCCGGACCTAGTCTCCTAGAGACTCTTGGCACCATCAGAGGCCTGCCGGGGGTAGAAAGAGCGGCCTATCTCGAAAGGTCATGGGGAAGCTTGAGCATTGTCAATGAGACCTACTATACAGGATACTACGGAGAGATGGTTGGTCTGGATTCCGACTTTCTCACCGTCTTTCCGAATTCATACGTCCTGACCAAGGGTCGACTGCCAACGAATGTTTCGGAAATCGCGCTCTTTGTAGACGCCTCTCAAGCGCTTCACCTAAGTGTCGGGGACAAGGTGAACTGCACACTTCCTGACTCGTGGTCAACTCTCAGTGTCGTAGGGGTCTTCTCCGTTCCAAAGGAGCTTTACAGCAGCTGGAGTTACTATTCGGAAGTAGCAATACTCGACAGAGGGCTTTTGCAGCAGGGCAGCATCGTGCCCATCGTCCTCCTCGATGTCAATAGAACACTTCTGAGCCCGTTTGACGCTAATGGCGCTTGGAACTATCTGTCTGGAATAGAGAAGAGCATTCGGACTCTTGATCCAAGCTACAATCCTCCCTCATCCTACTTCTCACGGTTCGTGGTGAACGACCCGCTAGCGAATGCGATTGCCTCTTTCATGGGTTGGAGGACGGGAATGCGGTTCACTGAACTGATAAGAGGAGGAGCAGTCGTGCTGCTTGTCGTTCTCACGATGTTCTTGGCCATTCGTTTCAACATGAATGACCGACGATACGAAAGAAGCGTCCTGACATCAAGAGGAGCTTCGAAGTCTGACTTGAATCGCATGGTCATCAGAGAACTTGCAGGACTTGCGTTCACGGGGTTAATCATTGGTCTTCTCTCTGGTGTGCTAATCAGCAGGGTGGCTAGTACAGCCACGGGCTTCTTTGAATTTGACCAAGCACGGCTGTGGAGTGAGCCATTCCTAGTGACCATAGAATCGATTGCGACTTCAGTTGTCTTGGGATTGGTGCTGCCTGCAGCGAGCTTTGTAGTCTACACCGCACTCTACTCAACGAAATTAACTGGCGAAGTGCAGAGAGGAAGGCTTGCCAAGATGGTAAGAGTGTTTGTTCTTCTCCGTTGGGATTTCGCTATTCTCGTACTTACCGGGTTAGTCATGTTTCTCACTTACACCGCAGGGAGTGCGGTGAAGACGAACCCGGTGCTAACAATCATGGGGCTCTTGTCACCTGTCATTCTGTTCATAGGACTCTCCAGTCTTACTGTCAAGGGGTTCAGGCGCGGCGCGAACTGGCTGTCACGCAGGATATCCAGGATTACGGGCGACTTACCCGCTTACGGTGTCAGGAGAATCGGCAAGGAAGCATCGTCAGCAGGAGTCATCGCGGTCATAATTGTGCTAAGTCTGACCATTGCCTGGGGTTACGCATTTGTTGGTACCTCGATACCGATGACAAAGATCAACCAAGCAAGGCTTGCTTTCGGGGCCGACGTAACCTTCCACATCGACAAACTGTCGGCCGAAGAAAGAGGCGACTTCGTTAGTAACGCATCACTCAATTCAGGGGTGGAGGCCGGAGCAAGTCTTTCTGTACTCAGTATGATGCTGTCGGCAAGTAGTTATGACTACGCAACTGCTGTGGCGATGAACCCTTCGGAATACTTGAAGGTAGGCTATGACTATGAGGGGACTCCGCTCGAATCCTCAGAGCTCAGACAGGCTATCGTCAGTCTCGAGTCGACTCCGAATGGGATAATCATTAGTTCTGATATCGCCACCGAATATGAGCTGAATGTTGGAGACACACTTCGAACATCTTACGAAAGCACAAATGGCTCCAAGGTAATCATCTTCATTATACTCGCAGTTACGCCTGCACTCAGTGACGCGCTTCTGCTTGACACTGGTTATGAGCAACCGTACTCAGGACCGATATACTACGGAGCGAACCCGCCCCCGTACGATTCATCGCCATACTACTACTGGCCATTCTATCAAGTCGGCAAGAACACAATGTGGACAAACGGACAGTATCTCTCAGAACAACTCAACCTCACGGAGGTTGGAGTTCACCTTTATTGTGTGCGGACCACGCCAGATGCAAATGCCACAGCAGTTGCCCAGGAGATTATCGGTTCTGCCTGGAACGATACAATCGGCGATGATGATTGGGCCTCGGTCACAAGAGATCTGACCGGATACATGAATCAAGCTGAATACAGGATAGACCGCTCCATCGACACAATGTTCACCGTGTGCATGATTCTATCCATGTTTGCGGCTCTCATTGTTTATGCCGGAGAGGATGTTCAGGCACGCCGTCGGGAAGTAGCCCTGCTCAGGGCGATGGGGTCTGACAGTCGTCTGGTGGCCAAGGTGCAGGGAGCGGAAATGCTTGTACTCGCGTTTTCAGGCATCCTGTTGACCCTCATCTTCGCACCCATTCTCATATTCAATTGGCTTATGTTGTATAGTACCAGTTTCTATGTCTTCCCTGTCATTGTAACGCTCATCGTTCCTTGGTTACAGCTCACTATCATTCTTCTTTTGTTCGTAACTTCGATTACCGCTTTCATTGTGCTGGTGGCCATCTTCAGCCCAAGAATCAACTTGGCAGTATCGCTCAATGCGGCTTGGGCAGAAGCTAGCCCCTACGGAGGTGAACTCTGAATGTTCATACCCTCGTCCCTAGCCACGTATGGCCGACGGCTGGTCGTTTCCTTCTTCATATTCGCACTTTCCTCGGGAGTTGTCGGTGGCGTCTTCTTTTACCTGGACTGGACCGGACCCGAAGTGTTCGAGACGGGAGTCCAGCAGGTTCCAGTTGACATGCAGCTGGGTCTCACTTGGCCCTTCTATCAGCAAAACGAAACAACGCTGGAGAACATCACAGGGATGGTAAGAGAACAAGAAGATGTAGCAGGAACAGAAATCGTATCGTTCCTTCAGACTTGGGAATACTCCGCTGAACAGTACGAATATACGTCATTGACATACCTCGGGATAGAGCCTTCGTTCTTTGATACGTTCCCGAACGCCATCCTTCTGAATCCGGGCAGCCCCCCACTGAACAACAGTACATGTTACGTTCAGGAGGAAATGATGGGCCATTGGGGAGTTGATATCGGCCAGAACCTCACGATCCACGTCTTCAAGTACAACCAGTCCGGTTACGAGATAGAACTCAATGTGACACTGTTGGTCGTAGGAACATTCACATCACAGCTGTTCATGGAACAACAGTACTGGTCGGGACCTCAGCTGTCAACTCTAAGGGTAGTTACAACGAGAGACTCACTGACCTTGGCCTTTGGCAATGCAAGCGCGTACGAGTATGGCGTTCCTCAGGAGCAGGTGTGGATTGCCTTTGACAGGGCCGCCGTTATAAGAGGAGGCGCTGCGGTCGCCACAGATGAGCTAACCAACATCAGAAGGCGAATTGAACAGAGAGCACTACCATATGTGAGCGTCCCATACGATGGATTCAAGCTGCTGGATGCAGTAACCGAGTTTTCTGCATGGTCTTCCGATATGAGAGCCATCTCTGTATGTGCATCCCTGCCCACAATTATCATGGGCGCAATGCTGGTTCACTACGAATCCACACTCACTGCGGACCAAAGAAGAAGAGACACGGGTACCCTCAGAACAAGAGGAGCATCGGGCATGCAGGCATTCATGTGGACAATGACTGCCGCTCTCTTCATGGGACTAGTTGGTAGTATCGGAGCAGTGATTATCGGCTACTTCGCTGCATCGCTCTCTGGTACTGTGCGGACCCTGCTCGAGTTTCAGTGGTCTCAATTTCAGTTGTTCGCTTTCGTTCCGCAGCCGAGCTCAGTTGTCTTTGTATTCATGTTCTCATTCATACTGGGACTGTTTGTGGCACTACCAGGCGCTGTCCGAGCTATGATAATGTCCGCATCCGAGGCCCGTGCTGCAGTTGCCAGAGAAGACCTGCCGACACCTGAGAAAGCCCAAACACCATGGGCGAATATCATTGGTCTGGGACTCAGTGCTTACGCTCTTTCGGGAATTCTGTCGTCACTCAGCTATATCTCTGACGCAGGAATCCAGGCTTCACTGTTGATCACGGCACTTCCTTTTCTGGCCATCTTCATGTTCACTTTTGCACGACTCCTCTCTAGCCCCGCGGCCACAGTAAAGGCCAAAGTGCTGAGTTGGTTCAGGAGACCTTCGCTGTCAGCTGGAGCAACGGTTGTGGGCCGGAACCTAGTCCTATACCACAAGACTCAGTCGTTGGGAGTCATGTTTGTCGCTATGGTCTTTACAGCCGGCGTGTTCTCAGCGCTCTCCGCTACGACAGGCTACTACCACATGAGAGACCTTCTGATGTTCCAAGCCGGCGCTGACATCAGAGTTGATGTGAGCTCCGGGGAAGAAAACATCACTCTGAGTATCATGGGTAATCTGACAACTATCGAAGGCATAGAGTCAGCCGCCGCCATGCTCTCAACAAATGCCTATGTCAGGTATACAGAATGGACGGATTACTACGGCTACTATACTCAGAATAGATCGATTCGCATGTTTGCTGTCCAACCTTCCGAGTGGTATCAGGCAGGCTTCTGGCAGCCTTATTTCGCATTAAGCGGCAATCCGCAAGCTTCTCTTCAACGTCTTGTGGAGAGCAATTCAACCGTAATTACTTCATTCAAACCAATCCTCTCGCGTTCGTACACTCCTTTTGGCCAGACAGTCACTTACGGAGACACTCTCACTCTGACAGTTGTGGGTACAGGCTGGAAGAACCAAAGCGTTTGTACTATTGTTGATGTTCTCGGTGACGACCCGGCAGGGCAGGGAAGAGCTTACTTCCCTGGACAACCAGACCTCACTGATTTCCTGATAATCAATCTGCGCTACGTTCATGCTTGTCTCAGGACTACCAAGATTGACAGTCTGTACATCCGTCTGCGACAGGATGCTAACTTCTCCCAAGTAATCGAAAAAGTCCACGATGTTGCGCCAGGCAGCTTCAAGACAATCGATTCGGGTCTCAAGAGGATCGATGACGCCCTTGCTTTGAGATCAGGAAGATCCATATTCGGAGTGTACACTTTGAATCTTGCGTTTTCGATAACATACCTGACAATCGGAATCGCTATCGTGTCCATAGAGAGGATAGGTAAGCTGAGAAGGCAGCTCTCTGTCTTCAGGGCACTGGGGGGAGAACCAAAGTCTATCGCCATGTCAATCATGGTCGAGACAGCAGTGGGGCTTCTGATCGCTGCGGCAATAGGCAGTCTCCTAAGTCTGCTTCTCACTTACCTTATCATGAAGGTCCCGTTAATGTTCTTCGGATCTCTCACTGCTACTCTCTGGTCGCGTCTGCCGATCGAGCTCGTTATTCCGACAGAGCTGCTTCTTTCGATTGTCGGGTTCACTTTCCTTTGTTCTTTGTGCTCAACCTTCATTGTTACGAAGAGAGGCCTTAGCGTCGGCATAGCCGAAGATATTCAGGTCGAGGAATGAACAACATGTCTGAAAATCTAGAACAGATCGCAAAGGAGAACAAAATCGTCGTAAGAGACCTGATGAAAGTCTATCGTCGAGGTACGAAAGAGGTAATCGCACTGAGAGGGATTGACTTCGAGGTGAAACCTAGGGAGTTCCTCTCCATTGTGGGTCCCTCGGGCTCCGGCAAATCCACGTTACTCAAGCTGCTTGGAGCCCTAGACAAACCAACTGCAGGAGTGGTTCTCTACGACGGCCACAATGTCACGCTCTTGGACGATTTTAGGTCAATCATATACAGAAGACGTCAGGTCGGATTCGTCTGGCAGACGGGCAATCTCGTTCCCGGCCTCTCAGCTCTCAAGAACGTGAAGTTACCAATGAAGCTCGCAGGGACTTCAGGACAAGCTGCAGATGAGAGAGCACGTACGTTGCTTGAGACAATGGGCCTTGAGAATAGAATCCAACACAAGCCACACCAGCTCTCAGGGGGTGAGAACCAGAGAGTGGCAATCTGCGTTGCATTGGCCAACAAACCGGAACTGCTTCTTGCAGATGAAGTAACTGGTGAGCTAGATACGGAGACGACCGAAATGGTGATGGAGGCTCTGAAGAGAATAAACACAGATTTTGAAACCACAATCATAAACGTGACCCATAACCCGAGAGTTGCCCAATATGCCAGTCGTGTACTTCGTATCAGAGACGGGCTGATTGAGGGACAGAGGCACGTGCTGTATGGGGACATAACCGAAATCGACGCAAAGGGCAGAATGGTAATTCCAGAGACGGTGAGGCGACTTGCAGGCATCGAGAAGAGAGTTGTTCTGAAGGTCACAGCTCAAGGACTTCTTGTAGGCCCGCTAGAATATGAAGAGCAGGAGCAGCATTCACGGTCGCAGGACGACCAAGACACGGAGACATAGTTGGGTCGTATGGAGACATACCGAGATTGCCGGCGATGAGACCGTGCTGTACGAAGTGGAAAAGCTCTATATGCGCACTCGTCCCGACGCGACTCGGTGTCTTCATTGAGTAAGGTCAGGATGCCATGGTCATTCTATTCGGTCATCTTGACATTCGGGGTATTCTTCTTCAGCCTCAATGTATACCTGTTCACAAGGTGGTTGCGGCACCCTTTGGCGAGCGATCTGTGGCTTGTCGGAGTTATTATCGGACTCGTGGGCTTGGTATTCTCGGTCCATATGGTACGAGTTCATCAGCGTGAGCTGATAAGAATGAAACTGAACCGAGAATAGGTATCATTCATATGATGCTTCTAACCAGCATGATTCCAACTAGTGGCAGACAACTTACGGATACAGTCGCCTGACATCGCGTGGGAACGGTACGCATTCTCGAATGTGCTCTAGATTGAGCATCCAGGTAATCAGTCTGTCAATTCCAACGCCAAAGCCGGAGTGCTCGACACTGCCGTATTTTCTGAGCTCGATATACCATTTGTACTTCGCCGGGTCGTCACCTATTCGTTGTAGGTTCTCTATGATTCGTGACTCCTCGTCTTCGCGTTGGCTGCCACCGATGATTTCACCAAAGCCCCTAGGTGCAAGAAGGTCATCGTTCCTGTATGTTCGCGGGTCGGCTTCATTGTGCTTCATGTAGAAGGACTTGATTTCCTTCGGGTAGAACTGAACAAAGAGGAACTTATCGCTGTCCCTTGTGAGAATCTCCTCTGCTTCAGTTCGAATATCCTCGCCCCACTTGATATCCAGACCCGCTTTGCTGCAGATTTCAACAGCTTCGCCATACGTGATTCTATCAAAGGGTGGCTTGACTTGTTCAAGCTTCGCGTAGTCGACTCCCAACTCCTTCAGTTCCTCTCGCCGGTTCTTTGCCACAGACTGGCAAATGTAGCTAATCAATTCCTCCTGTCGCTTCAAGTTGGCTTCATGATCGCACCAAGCTTCTTCAACCTCTAGATGCCAGTACTCAGTCAGATGCTTTCTAGTTCGTGACTTCTCAGCTCTAAAAGATGGGGCCAGCGTGAACACTCTTTCGAGCGCAACAATCTGAGGTTCGAGGTGCATCTGTGATGTCTGCGTGAGGTAGGCCTTCCTTCCGAAATAATCAACCTCAAACATTTCGGCTCCCTCCTCACCCATCGTAGCCACGAACATCGGGGAAGTGGTCTCATAGAAACCATTCTTGCGGAGGTACTCCCTTGAAGAGTAGAAGACTTCGTCCCTCACCTTCAGGATGTTTGTTATCTTTCGGGACCTTAGCCACAAGTGTCTGTAGTCGTTCAGGAACTCAACGCTCTGGTCTTCTGTAATCGGGAACTCCTCTGCAAACTGAAGCACCTGCAGCTTGTCAACTTGAACTTCGTATCCACCTTCGGCTCTTGGATCAGCCTTTGCCACGCCCTCCAGTGTGATAAGCGACTCGACAAGCATTCTGTCTGCGTCCGCATATGTCTGATTACTGACAGATCCCTGTTTGATGACCGTCTGGACAACTCCTGAATGATCACGGAGAAGGGCGAAGACCATTGTCTTTTGCTTTCTTATTCTGTGAACCCAACCTCGGAGAGCAACTTTCTTTCCATCATATTTGCCCTCGAGCACATCCCTGACATGAACGTACTTCATGTATTTCACCATGAAATCGTCTAACTAGTGGTCGGTTTGTGGTTTGCAGTCTACAGACAATAAAAGGATGACGACCTGCCTCGTCTACCCACCACTATCTATACTTCACGAACCAAAGGACGAGTCCTAGGACGATAACTCCTCCGGTAGCTACTGCAGCCACAATCATTGCATTCACGATGAGAGCGGCAGAGACTATGACCACAACCTCTGAAGCCACAGCGTTTCCTCCTAGGTCAACGACCGTAAGAACAACCGAGTACCGTCCCTCCGGCAGACCCGAGAAGTCAAAGCTGATACTTTCAGAAGTCCATTTCTCTGAGACTATGAGAACACCGTCAATGGTTATGTTGTATGTGAACTTGAATTGATCAGTCGCGGTCCAATTCCGTACGATGTTGATGTCGCCAACAGAATAGTAAATCGTAGGTGGACTGTAGACGAAGACAGGAGGCACATCATCTCTCTTGACTTGGACGGTCACATTGTCGATGGCAGAGTTGCCACTCGTATCGTTAACCCAGCACGAGTAGACATAGGTGCCTATGCTCAGACCATCCACACTCACGTGCACATAAGGTTGGTCGGCAGTTAGAGAACCGTTGGCCACGCTTGTGCCGTCTCTAGAGACCATGTACTTGTCCATGTGAGATTCTGTGATATTCCAGCGTATGCTGTGTCCTGTCTCATTAAAGACGTACTCAATGTCACTCGGACCTACTATGACCGGTGTTACATTCTCGTAGATTCTCAGATTGATAGTGTCTCGCGCCTCATTGCTGTTCTTGTCGATAGCTACCAACTGCACTGAGTACCTACCAAGCGCGTAGCCCGTGACATTGAGCGTACAGTTGTACGGGCTTGTGCTCCATGTTATAGTCTTGTTAAGAACACTGTCAACGTAGATTTTCAGTGTCTGAGGGTTCTCATCAGCAACCGTCCAAGTAATAGTTACATTCTCCGTTTCGTAGAGGAATTCCTTATCACCGGGGCTAGTGATCACAGGGTCTCGAATGTCTGCTGACACGCTGGTCAGGTTGTACGAGTAGCTTCCGAGCAACTTGCCATCCAGTGTTACCGTCCAGTTTACGAACGCAACTGGCAGCTCGAGAAACCTCACGGTTCCATTCGCCGGAGTGTACTTGTAGTCAATTACTGTACCGTTCCTGTAGGTCACGTTTACAAGTGAACCGGCTATCGGGCTCTCGCTGGTCTCGTAGTACGTGAAAACCTCAAGGCCATAGTAGTTGGCACCAACGAACAAGGGTGCAATAATGTTGTGGACTAAAATCGCAGTCCCGTCTGATGTGAAGTTGGCCTGTTGCAGTACAGTTCCTGCGTAGGTCCCTGACATCACCGCTACTTTCCACGTGTAGTTGCCTTTCGGTATTTCGGAGAAGTAAGCAGTCCCACTCGTGCCCAGAACGACTTGGCTCCACGCGCTGCTATTGTCCCTGAAGACTATCGAGAAGTTCAATCCTTTTGCCGGGTTACCCTCTATATCGACAACACTCGCATTCAGATCGTCGTCATCGTTCTGCCAGTCAAGGTTCCCAATTCTCACAGTAGCAAACGCTTCGGGCCCATTAGAAACCATTATGCCGGTCTTGAATATGCTCGGAAAGAGAGGAAGAGTCACATTCCATCTGTAGGTTGAACGGGGCACATTGTAGAAAGTGGCCGAACCGTCGCCCACAGTTGTCTTGTTAGAATACAATGTGAGGTCGGTCGCGTTGTACAAGCTCACGCGTGCTCCCGCGATAGGCAGAGTGTAGTTCTTGACGTAGAATAAGAAGTCATCATCATTGAATGACTGATTGTAGTTTATGGTCCTGTTAGTGACAACAAGATTCGTGGCTGCGGTAGTCCAGGGCGTGTTGGAGGCGACTGGTCCTGTTTGGGTACTGCTCTCGAACCCGATTGGGACTGTGTAGCTTGCGAAAACGACCAGAATCAAGGTGAGTGCAATCGCTTTGTTGAAATCCCTCATCAAGTGTCACTCTCTAAGTGCTGCGAATCGACAGAGTTTGTGCCAAGTTCGTGGCTTGCCGGCGGCGAACCTTCGGGGGGCATAAAAGCATTTCCTAGCAGACGCCGAATATGACTGCGTTAGTCCAAGGACATCTTGACCAGTTCGCCGGTCAGTCGAAGCCTACATATGGCAGGGTTTCTCCTACAATTCGCGCCCACACGGTGTAGATGAACGTTAGGATTGTTTAATGTATGAACTACCAAGAGGGAAGCATTACTGTTGGGGTAGGTCACACACTGTACTATCTAGCATGCTTGCCCATTGAGTGGAGGAAGGGTGTGGTTCAGATTGTGCATGGCTATGCCGAACACAGTGGCCGATACGAGAACGTACTAAACAAGCTCGTACCGGCTGGCTATGCAGTCTATGTGATGGACCTTTACGGACATGGCAAGAGCGATGGAGATAGGGGGCACGTTGACTCGTATACTGACTTCATTAGAGACCAGCTTCAGATGAACGACGTGATTCGTGAGAAAGAAGGATTTGACACGCCTATTTTCATGCTGGGTCATTCCTTGGGCGCGATGATAGCCACACACTATGCTGCCATCCATCAGGCTACTCTAGATGGCCTGATTCTTTCGGGAGCAGGTACGAACTATCCCGACCTTACAATGGGTAAGGCCGTGCTCGCTGCCAGCCTCAGCAAAGCAACACCAAAGAGGATGGTGACTGCTGTCTTCCCATCTGACCGCTTGTCAAATGATCCCGAGGTGGTCAAAGCATTCCAAGACGATCCTCTTGTGTTTGCCGGCAAGATGAGTCTGGGCTTGATGGAAGCGATGAGAAAGCTCTCAGCCGGCATGGCGAAAGCAGCAGAGAAACTCACTTTACCCATTCTCATTCAGAAGGGTAGCGACGACAGGGTAGTGCTAGGAGCTGAAGAGCTGTTTGTTGGTCTTGCTCATTGTAGAGACAAGACATACAAAATGTACGAAGGCCTGAAGCACGAAGTGTACAACGAGATAGAGGTCAAGAGAGAGCAAGTGCTCGACGACCTTCTCGAGTGGCTGGACTCCCACATCTAGCCCGAAAGTGGCAGCTTTGAGCGAAGGACAATGCAACTCAATGAAATACAATCGACAGCTGCCTTGTCCGCAATAATCATCGATGTCGCGTTAGAGGAGCTAGACTCAAGGGTTTGCACATCTACAGCAGAATACTCGGTTTCTGGCTGAGTTTAGTCCCCTTTTGAAAAAGAAACTAATTTATGGACAGACTTGTCGATATATGACACCAATCGATCAGGATGTGATAATAGCGGATGCCAAGAATAGCAGATATTGAAGGAATAGGTGCTTCATACGCTCACAAACTCAAGTCGGTCGGCATAGCTTCTGTGGAGGCTCTGCTCAAGGCCGCCGCCTCTCCTAAAGATAGGGACGAACTGAGTAAGAAAATAGGGATACAGGCAAGCACTATTCTGGAATGGGCAAATCGAGCTGATCTGTTCAGGATCAAAGGGGTTGGCGCACAGTATTCCGATCTTCTTGAACAGGCAGGAGTCGATACTGTGGTCGAACTCTCAAAGAGAGTTCCAGAGAACCTGCACGAAAAGCTCCTAGAAGTGAACAAAGGCAAGAAATTCGTCCAGAGACCACCCTCCATCAAGGCCGTGCAAAGCTGGGTAAGTCAAGCCAAGAAGTTGCCTAGGAAGCTGGAATAGAGCTCTCTGAATCAGAACAGTATAACCTATGAAAGTGCGCTGGCTGCATTGCCTGCCAAATAGGCAATGCCCCCAGCCACAAACATAGTCCGTGTGGAGCATGTATCCACGGGGACTCACACACGAGGGTAATTCCGGGTAGCCTAAGCGAAAGTCCACACAACAGCTTGGATTACCGTATTGGACTGCAGTATTCGTTGATGAAAGGTACAATCCGGCTTTCAGCGAGTCTGTTGGCACTTGGCATTCTGTTCAATGCAGAAGCAAGGACGATCTTCGTTGATTGCTTCTTGTGAGTGAGTGCATATTTCTGAAGGACCAGTTTGTCGCTTTGGTTCAATGCTGTATTCTTGCACTCTATTACCCGGCTGAATTGCAGCCCATCAGATTTAAATGGCTTTTATATGGTCAGCCTCTGACCTATATAAGGCAGAGGACCGATTTTATGCCAAGACCCAAACCCCACACGAAGATAGAGAACGTCGTAGCTTCAGTGATTCTTAACCAGCGGCTTGACTTGGATGAGATTGCCGCGACCATGCCCAATGTCGAGTTTGATCCCGAACAGTTCCCGGGATTGGTATACAGACTCAAGAAACCCAAAACAGCCACACTGATTTTCAACTCGGGCAAGATGGTATGCACAGGCGCGAAGAGTGAGAAGGAAGCCAAGCGAGCCGTTCACAAGATTGTAAAGAACATCAAAGAAGCTGGCATAGAAATCACGGGAAAGCCCATCATTGTCGTTCAGAACATCGTTGCGAGCGCGTCACTCGGAGCAGAACTGAATCTTGAGCTCGCCGCTATGAAACTCGAGAACACTCTCTACGAACCAGAACAGTTTCCCGGCCTCATATACCGCATGCGTGACCCCAAAGTCGTCATACTCCTCTTTGGATCGGGGAAGTTGGTGATTACTGGCGCTAAGTTCGAACCTCAAATCGATGAGGCAGCAGAGAAGGTTATGGAAAGACTCCTTGAGCTCGGCGTCATGAGAATTCCTGAGGGAGAAGACTGGGAAACTGTCGAAGAACCAAGCAAGAAACGTCAACCAGTAAAGAGAGAGCAAGAAGAGGAAGAAGACGAAGAGGACGAAGATGAAGAGTGATCGGGCAGTTCTATTCAGGTAGTAGTGAGCCCTAGAGAGTCCAGATTCGTGTTCTCGGATATTCAGACGACAACTCAGAAGTTCAGTTCTGAACTGCCAAGAAGACTGTGATACGAACTTCACCCGGACTACTGTACGCGTTGGTACAGTCGGTAGGGTCTACGCAATCCTTTGTCATCTATCGAGAATCATCAGACCACCTTAGTCCCGATGGTGGGATTCTGTACAAATCCGCTTACCGCATCTTGGCGAGTTCTTCTTCTCTAAGCTTCTTCTTGAAGAGCTTCATCACCATTGTCAAAGGCAATTGGTCCCTAAACTCTACCGATTTTGGAATGGCGTATGGCTTTACCTTGTCCTTCAGGTAGTCGATGATATCCTGCTCCGAAACCTTTCCTCTGTACTCTGGCTTTAGCTGGATGAACGCCTTTACCCTCTCGCTGCCGGGCCTTTCTGGGTCGGGAATGCCTATCACACCTGCAACATCAACAGCATGGTGCTCGTGAAGGATATCGTCGAGGACCCTGCTATACACCTTGTTGCCTGAGACATTTATCATATCTTTCACCCTGTCCACGATTCTGAAGTAGCCGTCATTGTCCATCTCGACAATGTCTCCCATTGGCAGCCACCCGCCTTCCTTGAGCCCACTTCCAGGCACCGGCCAATATCCTCTCATGACTTGGGGACCACGAATCCAAATCTCACCTCGTTCATGGACTGGTAGCTCCTTGCCTGTGTCTGGGTCAACAATCTTGACTTGTGTGTCAGGGACGGGAATGCCGACGCCCCTTTTCGTTTCAGCCATGAAACCTGTGACCTTGGATAGAGCTGATATGTTGATGGTCACGATTGCTGAAGTCTCGGTTGCACCGTAGCCCTCGCCCGTAGGTACTCCTGTTTTCTTCTCAAACTCCTCTGCAAGATTCGGCGGCAGCCCGGCCGCACCTGAGAAGTAGAAAATCTGCGCTTTCTTCAAATCCATCCTGCTGAGCATGGTGTAGTGAGCCGGCACCGCAAAAACAACGAAAGGACGTTGCCGGTTTATTATGTCGGCGATTCTTGAGATGTCCCGCGGATCTACGAGGTATATCTTCATACCCCACGAGATGCACGCATGAACAGCCCAATGTCCGTACGCATGGAAGATGGGCACGCAAATGAGACCGGCGCTCTTACCAATGATTCCTTCCTTTAGCGGATCCATCATCCATTGGATTGATTGTATCACGGCACTTGTGATATTGTAGTGGGTCAGCATGGTCCCTTTTGGAAGTCCCGTAGTGCCGCCTGTGAAGGGCAGTAGGGCAATATCGTCACACGGGTGAATCTCCACTGTTTCTTGATGGGGCTCATGTTGTTCTATCAAGTCACTGAGAAGGAAGCAATCATCATCTTCAATCCGTTCCATTTCAGGGCGTTCATAGTCCGGGAATACCCTTGTAGGGGTATGGATGACGACCCTTACGTTTGTCTTTGGCTTTACTCGATTTACTCTCTCCACGCGCCTGGATGAGCAGACCACGATTTGGGCCCTACTTTCTTTGAGTTCATGCAACAAATCGTCTTCCTTATGCATAATGCTCAGAGGTACATGAATGGCTCCAATCTTCATCGCGGCATAATCGGTCATTATGAATTCAGGGCATGACGGCAACACTGTGGCAATTGCATCCCCTTTCTTCACACCGAGGGCTGCAAAAGCTGATGCAAGCTTGTCGACCTTCAGTCTCAACTCCCGATACGTGATATGCTCATCCAAGTACTCACAGGCTTCAATGTCAGGGAACTCTCTTGCTGAGTCCTCTAGGAACTTGTAGATGTTCATCTGAGGATAGGGAGCCATCGAATGCTTGAGCTTGAAAGGACCTATCTTGTAGCCGTTGAGCCAGGGTCTGTCGCCAACGACTCCGACTGATGCTGCTGGTACAGCTCCCGCTGTTTCATTGTCGGAGGTAGCAACCTGCTTCATTTGTGCCCCTGTAGTTCCTCTCCCAAAACCCCCGTATTCAGGGATTGAACCAGCTACCCATTCCAGACCGAGTTCCTTCAGTTTCTCTACGGTGGGTCTTCCTTGGCTGTCCCATCCACGATACTTGTAGTATGCGTCCAAGAGAACCTCCAAGTTCACAACATGCCCTTTTGCCGGCCCTTCAGGCATTGGGTCCTCTAACAGCCGTGGAGGTAAGGTGTCATCTTCCCGTGTGAATCCTTCTCTCAGAATGTATGCCCTCTCTAGGTTGTAAATCCGTTCACCTGTTTTGCGAAAGTCATCTGCAGAGAATTCATAGCCCATCAAAGTGGAGATCAATTTCGCCCAGTCTTCAGAAGTGAGCACCATCCCCATGAATTTACAGCCGCCAATGGCATCAAAAATGCCAAGTGCGTCCTCGAAATTCTTGACGACTAGTGCTATCTCCGGAATTTCCATTAGCGGGTCGCCCACATCTGCGTTCTCGACAATCATGAAAGGCATAGCAAGGAAAGCAGGTCCCTCGATGTATGCTGTGATGTGGTCCCCGCCGCGGTTGGCAACAGCATAGGCAAGTCCTGTTATCTTAGCAGCTCTGCTGTCATAACCCGGAAGCTCTAGTCCCTTGACATGCATAGCAAACCTCTCGGACCCATTGCCCAGCTTGTCAGCTATTCTCATTGTCCCCTCAGCAAGAAGGTTACCAATCCCCTCACGTCTTCCAATCTTGTGAACAATGTCAACTATGAGTTGCGCATTTCCCCAGGAGAAATCCATGCCGTCAAGATCCTCATGTTTCAGAATGCCGCGTTGGTAGCACTCCATGGCAAACCCGACGGTGTTCCCTGCGGAGATTGTATCAATGCCGTATTCATTGCACAGGAAGTGTGCGAGTGTGATTGCTTCTAGGTTGTCTACATCACACATGGTCCCAAATGAGCTAAGAGTCTCATATTCTGGACCTTCTCCTTTGCTCTTGAATGGTCCCTCCCTAATCTCAGATACTCTCCCACAATGGATAGGACAAGAGAAGCATGGCTTTCGCTTCACCAGGATGCTGTCATTGATTGCTGTTCCGTTGATCTTCTCTGCATTCTCAAAGACACCAGTCTGCCAGTTTCGGGTTGGGATGCCTCCCTTAACATTGACCAAGTCAACCATCGTGGCTGTTCCATAGACCTCAAGGGTCATCTTCAGGAGGCTCTGATTCACCCAGTCGAATCTTTGCTTTGCCTCCTTTCTGTATGCATCAGGGTCTGCAATGGGGATCTCTAGCGTCCCCCTTGATGCGATTGCTTTGAGATTCTTTGAACCCATTACTGCTCCAACGCCACACCGACCAGCTGCGCGTCCCCAGTTTTCTTCATCACAATCATTCATGATGGCTGCGTACCTTACGAGATTCTCTCCTGCAATTCCAATGCAGGCAACATTGAACTTTGACCCATGCTTCTCCCTGAGGAGTCTTGTTGTTTCGGATGTGTTTTTTCCCCATAGCTCTCCTGCATCTAGTAACTCTGCCTTTCCATCGTCGGTTAGGAGATAGACTGGTTTGGGCGCTTTCCCCTCAAAGATTAGCCCGTCAAAACCGGAGCGCTTGAAATCTCTTCCCCAGAAACCTGCTGAGTTGGCCTGACCCCAACCGTTTGTAAGGGGCGACTTTGTCACCACGCTATATCGTCCAGTGCTTGGCGAACTGGTTCCCGTGAGCGGCCCGGTCATGAAGATGAGCTTATTCTCAGGTCCTAGTGGATCGATGCCTTTCTCTGTCTCCTCAATGAGTATCTTTGTGGCTAGCCCTGCTCCTCCGAGGTACTTACGTAGGGTTTCCTCATCAGGAAATTCCTCGGTTATTGTGGAAGTGGCCAGGTTAATTCGCAGGATTCTACCCATGTAGCCATACATTGACGTGGATCCCTTTCCGTTCAAGAACTGGAGTCAGACGCTTTTAAAAGCCTGATGATGGCCAAACTGGTGAGGAGCCCGGATGAAGGTAAAGGTGAGGTTCTTCGCGCATCTTCGTGAACTAACGGGCAAGAAAGTAATCAATGAGGTCGATTGCGAAGAAGGAGCTACCATCTCGATGCTCCTGGATTGGCTATCCCTAAACTCGAGAATGAAGGATGTTCTGTTCGACGAGAATCAGAGAATCAAGCCCGACATAACTATCCTGAAGAATGGCAGAGAGATAAGACTCCTAGAGGGTATGCAGACCAAGCTGCATTCAGGAGATGAAATAGCCATTTTCCCCAAGGTTGTCGGTGGGCAATAGATGCAGCATTGACCGAGGTAAGCTCCATTTATCAGTCAGTTTCTTCCTATACGAGAGTACTCAATCTGACGATGAATCATGATAGAGCGGGAATTGGTTGCAATGCCAAAACTCATGTCAGCTGAATGGCTGAATCTGTATAGGGAAGCTCTCAACAAGAACGAAGCCTATGCTAAGGCCGCCTCGTGGTGGACTGGCGATTTCGTCTTCGTTGTCAGGGCAAGTGGTAAGTTGGACCATGACCTCTTTGCGTTCATCGGACTATCACACGGCAAATGCACAGGCGTGAAGTCGTTGGTTTCAGCGAACGACTACGAAGTTCTGCAACCTGGCAAGAGCGCAAGCAGTAAAGAGAAAGTCGCTGTGGAATACGTCTACGAAGCAAAGTACGATACGTGGCTAACGATTCTGAAAGGCGAACTGGACCCTATCCGAGCTCTCCTTAGCGGCCAAGCAACGATTGTGGGTAACATGGCCAAGATTCTCAAGGCTACGGATGCTGCAAAAGAGCTAGTCCGTACATCAGTGAAGATTGACACTCAGTTCTACTGAAGATGGCACGGTGAGGAACAATGGATGCCGCAGCGCAAGAGACCCTGTTCTTGACATTCAGAGCTGTAATTGAAGATGTCATAGCTGATAAACGAAAGAACCCGAGAAATGCTAAGGCCCTTGAGGATTTCAAAGCCCGGATGAATATCGGCCTGCACGTGGAGGAGGACTTCGTGATGTGGGTGAACTTGGTTGTTGAGGGCGGCAACTATACCCTCAGTAGGGATAGGCTAGATACATATGACTTGGAACTCATATGCGATCCCGAGGATATGATGTACTTCACTAATAGGAAATACTCCACACTCAAGATGATGCTTACCAAGAATAGGTTCGGCAATAGAAGACTGCGCTTCAAGGGAGGTACCACTGGTATGAACTTGGGGAAACTACTGAAGCTACCGAAAGTTCTGGTCTTGGATAAGCCATAGACGAATGCTGTGCCACTCGTATAATTGAGCTAGTCAACAGTGGTTGTTAGTTCCCAATCGAACGAGGGCTCCATCGTCATTCATGATGAAGACTATGAACCAGAGTTGGGATAGAAACCTAGAACAGGCTGAGTCCCAGCGGTGGGATTGCCAACACGAGGATGATCATGGCCAGTACGAAAGCAGCCTTTCGTGATGCCGAAATTGGCAGGGTATCATTGAGCGGTCCGGGATGCCCACCGCCCTGCGATATTACCAGCACTAGTATAGCCATTAAGTAGAAACCCATAAGGAACATCACCGCTATTGCGCCGAATCCAATGATTCTATGTTTTCCTGAATCGACTAGGCCTCGAAGCGCGTGACCTCCGTCTAGCTGACTCACGGGAAAGAGGTTGAGTGCGGTCACAAGGCAACCAACCCAACCCGCAAACGCAACGGGATGAAGATAGAGGGTACCGCCCGCCGGAATGCGGCCCTGAAATAGGAACTCCAAGAACGAGAAGATGAGTGGGGTTGGAATCGAACCGGTCATGTTTGGAAACTCGGCGTCTAGAGCGGCCACTTGCGCGGCCGTAAGGGGTACCGACAACCAGAAACCTATCACTAACACGACAAGCGTAACTACAAAGCCCGTTACAGGACCAGCCATGCCAAGGTCAAAGAGATCTCGTCTATTACGTGGCGGGCTCTTCTGCTGAATGAATGCGCCGAATGTTCCTCCGATGTCTGGGATACCTGGGATGAAATAAGGGGGAGTAGAATCTATGCCCCTGCGTCTTGCCGTAAGATAGTGACCCATCTCATGGCAGAAGATTATGCCCATCAGCGAGGCCATGAAAACCAAGGTTACAAAGGCAATATCGACTATCGTCCAGCCGCTCGGGTAGAACAAGGTCAGAAACACAGGACTCGTGGCCTGCATGAAGCCCGCAATTCCGATTGTTCCTAGAGTCGCCAGAAAGAGGGCGTAGTTTATTCTGATGTCGGACTTCGGCATCTTCTGAGACGGTACGAACCTGATGACATATTGACTCATTTTCTTGTTTTCCCATCGAACGACAGGCCACATGTGCAGGCGATCGCATGATTCATCGAGCTCGTCAAAGACTGTCTCTAGTTCATTCGTAGAAGGGCTTTCGGCTCCGAGCCACTGAACAAGGAATGTGGGCACACCATACTCCAAGACACTCTCAAGAACCTGAAAATGCCTCGAAAGAATGCCATTCAGCTCAGTAAAAGTCGGATAGGACATGATACTGCTGTCATGCTTCTCATCTATTGCCAAGTCGGCCCAACCTCAGGGACGCCAATCAGTGAAGTGGCTCCAGACATCTGCCTATAACTCTGGCGTCTAGTGCACAAGGCGACGTTCTTCACTCGATATCTTGAATAGGTTCAACGGCCTTCGGTGAACGATGGGCCGCGATGAAATCGGTAGCGTCAAGACTCAGGCAGCTGAAGACCTACTCCTATGAACTGGGTCTAGACCTCGGCAACCCTGATGGCAGATTTGAATGGTTTCTTGCCTCAATCTTGTTTGCCAAGAGAATCTCAACTCAGATTTCCCGCAGGACATTCGTGAGATTTCGAGAGGAAGGCCTCACTACACCGGATGCAATACTGGAAGCAGGATGGGACAAGCTCGTGGAAGTCTTAGATTCCGGCGGATACACAAGATATGACTTCTCTACTGCTTCGGCTTTGCTTGACATAATGGGGAATCTTCGCGAACGATACGGGAGTCTCGAAGCAATCCATGCCCAAGCCGAGTCTTCACGTGACCTAGAGACGAAGCTGATGGAGTTCAGAGGGGTTGGCCCTATCGGGGTGAACATATTTCTGCGGGAGCTCAGAGGAATATGGGAAAAAGCGAACCCAAACCCTTCAAAGCTGGCAATTCAAGCCGCAAACAAGCTAGATATGAAGAGAATCGATAAACTCGAGTCCCAGCTTGTTAGACTGTACATTGAATACTGCAAGAAGCGCCTCTGTAGCAACTGTCCGGTCAGGAGCTATTGTTCGGTCGTGAAGTAGGAAGATTCCAAATGAGATTCGGATCCATGAATTCGTTACCGCTCCGGGCTTCTGAAGGCGTTGGCAAATCGGTAGGAGCTATGGATGCAATCCAGCAGATTGTCGCTTCCTGCAATGGAACCAACGACCTCGACATTGATGCCGTTTTGGCGAAGCTGTTCCACCAGTCTGCTACGAGGCAACGGCTTCGTTGCGACAATCACTGTATCAGCCGAATACATGATTCTGCGACTGTTCTCATTGACCACCGCATAGTCGCTAGTTATCTCGGACACCTCAACCTTAGGGTGTAACCGAACGTTGTTCTCGGTCAGAGCTTTCATTATGATCCAGCGCGTAGAGCGTCCAATGTCTGTGGCTATTGCGTCACCTCTCTCGAGAATATCAATGGATTCTGCTTGTGGAGCCACAAACAAAGCAGTATAGCAGCCGATTGCACCTCCCCCGATAATGATAGTCCTGCCCAGCTTCGTTGGTGATAGCTCAATTGCATCATAAGCTGTCATGACGTGTGTTTGTTCTATGCCCTCGATGGGTGGCGCGCATGGAATTGTGCCGCTGGCGCAAACCACACAGTCATAGAACTCAGCCGCTAACATGGAAAGAGTGGCGGCAGTTCCGAGGCGCAAGTCCACTCCCAGTCGCTTCAGTTCCCTCCACATGTAGGATGTGTATGCTGCGAATTCGCCTCGACCAGGTATTCGGGCGGCAAGTCTCAAGAGTCCGCCCGGTTCCGAATTCTGTTCAAACAAAGTGACATCAAACCCCCTAAGGGCCAAGACCCTTGACGCTTCCATGCCAGCCGCACCTGCGCCAACCACTGCTATTGACCCCTTTCCTTGTGGGCCAATCGTTCGTTCCGATTCCATTCCGGCCTCCGGATTCAATGCACAAGTAACAGGTTCAATCATGAAGACCCTGTCCAAGCAGCCTTGGTTGCATGCGATGCAAGGTCGTATCTCTTGGGAACGGCCAGACCTGAGTTTTTCGGGGAATTCGGGGTCCGCAATGAAAGCCCTTGACATACCAATGAGACTCACCTTCCCATGAGAAAGGATATGTTCCGCAACGGTAGGGCTGTTGATGCGGTTGCAGGCTATCACCGGAACTCGTACTACTTCCGCTATTCCTTCAGCTAGATACGAGTAGTGACCTCTTGGCACATTCATTGTGATTTGAGGAACGCGAGTCTCGTGCCAGCCTCCGGTCACGTCAAAGCAGTCCACACCAGCCTTTGCCAGCCAGGGTGCAAGCTGGCGGGTCTCAACAATAGTATTACCTCCAGGAACAAAGTCGTCTCCGCTCATTCTGTACAGGATGGGAAACCGGGCTCCGACCCTATGCCTGACAGCTCTCACAACCTCAACAGCAAACTTTGCTCGTGACTCCAAGTCCCCACCATACTTGTCGCTCCTCAAGTTCGTCACTGCAGTAAGAAACTGATTGATGAGATATCCTGCAGAGCCGATTATCTCAACCGCGTCGAATCCCGCGGACCTCGCACGAGCCGCCGCGGCTGCGAAGTTGTCGACAGTGACACGTATTTCGTCAATGGACAGCTCTCGAGGAGTCTCACGTGTTAACCGACAGGGGACAGCAGATGCAGAGACGGCACTTTCACCTAAAATCAGCGAGTGGGCATATCGTCCAGCATGATAAAGCTGAGCCGCAATGGGCACTTGGAAAGAATGGACTGCTGACACGAGGCGTGTAAGACCCGTGATGTGCTCATCCTTGCTTATTCCGATCATTGTTGGGGTGCTCATTCCCAGATGTTCTGTGTAGCATCCGCCGACGACGATGAGTCCGGGCCTGTGGCGTGCGCGAACAGAATAGAAATCTATGAGCTTCTGTGAGACAATACCATCTTCGCAGTAACCTAGATGCGTTGCAAGCATCACAAGCCTGTTTTCAAGACGAAGGTTGCCAATCGAAGCAGGTTCCATGAGATGCATTTCTTTCAGCTCTTGCCATAGAATTTGTACCACTGTACGAGCGCACCTTCCGCTCGCCTGTCAGCCGCCTCCGGGTAGTACTTTGGCATCATGCCCAGCTCCAAGAACCGGTCTACAGACACACCCTGTTTCAGAGCTTTCTTGACGCTGGCCTTCAGTGATCTGAGGAAATCGACATGACGAACAACCTCTTCATCTTCGCAGACAGGGCCATGCCCAGGGATGATATGTTTGTAGCGAGCGTCTCGAAGTACTTCCAGATTCCTGATCCAAGAGTCGGGATTGCATGTCGGATCACCAGCGTACGGGAAGCTGCGGCAGAACAACAAGTCGCCTGAGAAGCATATATGCTCAGGCTCCACAATCACAATAGACGAATCTGCTGTATGGCCTCCCACTAGCCTGACTGTGATATCCTCAAACTTGCCAATGATGAGCTCATCTCTGAACAGTATGTCTGGTGTTCTTATCTGCAGATCCTGAACGGACGCCCAGTATTCGGGCCGTTCATCTTTTGCCTGATCCGCATGCTTCCGTATCTGTGAAGAAGTCCATTCATGTTTCAGTGCCTCTTTACATGATTCGCCCATCCTCATTGAACCTATCATGCTAGCACTCTCAAATGCTTGAGCACCGAAAACATGGTCATCGTGGCTATGGGTGAATATCACCTTCTTGATGGGCTGGCCAAATTGCTCAGATAACCAGTCGCGTGCTGTCTTCGTAATCGTGTGTGCAATGCCGGCATCTATCACGACTACCTCTTCATCCAAGACGACAGCCCCGAAGTTGCCGCCGTTTTTCCCGTCCGTATCTGCGTAGGTACGACCTGCCACTCGACGGATCATAGGACACCTTCTCTCTGCCGAACCTTCTGTTCGCTTGATATAGTTGCTGAAACAAGTCTTCTGTATTCAGCCAACAAGAAGGCTGGCTATTGCATCAAGTAATTCGGGTGGACCGCGGTACTCTCTTACTTTGAATTGGGCCCCGATTCTCTCTGCCACGCGCCTGCAAGCTTCGATATCTAAGCCTGGAACCCTGACCACCGATAGCTCGACGGTCATATACTTGAGACATCTCTCGGCAAATCGGAGCATTGAGGCATAAGTCTTCTCTCCAAAACTCGGCTTACACAGCTTGACGTAGGTTTGTGAGTCGGGAGCATTGATAGAGACCTGAACGTGGTTCATTCCTGCCAATGCAAGTTCTCGAGGAACGTCGCGACGAGGATACATTAAGAGCGCCTCTCCGTTCGTGTTGATTCTCACGGGAATACTGGCTAATGACTTGACCTGCCTCACTGAAGCAAGGGTTCCATCGAGATTCAACAGCGGTTCACCAAGTCCGACGATTGCCGCCTCAACAAAGCCAGTCTTCCAAGTTCTTCTGATTGCCTCCATGAGTTCCTCGGGTGCGGGATCCCTGTCAAGACTCAAATCAAAGCCGAAGACCCCATTGTCATAGTTGCGAATGCAAAACATGCACCGATTAGTGCATCGGTAGGATGGATTGACATAGAGGGTCCTACCTCTCCAGTAGGTCAAGTTAGGTATAGACATCCCTCACGCGCGTACGTCATCATCGGATAAGGATTGGGAACTGGACTAGGCCCGTCTATGATGAACTCCGAAGAAGATTAGGGCGGTAAGGAAAAGCAACAGTCCAAGCGACGTGAACGAACCCGAGTATCCGTATCCCGCGGCGAGTATGAAGCCAGTAACAATAGGACCCAACACTTGTCCTACATCCATTATTGTGCCAAGAAAGCCCATAGATACACCGTACAACTCCTTTCGCGTTAGCTCCGATACGAGAGGTGGGGTTGAGGATGTAACCAGTGAGAAACCCAGACCATACACTATCGAAATCATGACGAGTTGATAGAAAGATGTGACAAACTGAGCCGCAAACATTGATACTGCTCCCACCAAAAGCCCGAGAATGATGGGCTTTCTCCTGCCGATCTTGTCTGAGAGTCCGCCCATGATCGGCTTGCCAATAACGAACGTAGCTATTTCAGCTGCTAACACGATACCGATCTGGAACAGGTCGATTCCCAGCGACTGAGCATAGAGTACGACGTAGAACTCAAAAGCGCCATAGGTGTAGTATTGCGCCGCTTCCACAAGACTTGTAGCGACTATGCCGCGATTGAGAGCAACTTCAATCCCTTCCCTGACCGCACTCCTAGGAACCTCTTCTCTGGCAACTGGTGCTTCGTAGGATTCTTTCTTGCCTCGGAGACCTAGTGCAGACGTCAAAGCCAATATGCCGAAGATGCCGACGACTATGTACAGCTCATGGTAATCGGAAATCGTAACGAGGAGAATGTAGCCACCAAGGGTGGGTGCGATTGCCCGTCCGACAGCCGTGGAAGACGAGAAGGTTGACACTCTCTGTCCCTTGCTCTTGGGATACATATCTACGATTGCGGCATTTGCAACCGGGACAAGGATAGCTGTGGCAAAGCCGTGGTAAAACCTGACCATGATCAGCTGGTACGGAGTCGTAACAAGAACATAGAGGAACGGAGCTGTCGCGAATACAACTCCAGCACAGATGATAATCCTTGTTCTGCCCAAGCGATCAGAAAGTGACCCGGCCGGTAGACTCGCAATGAGTCCGGGGATAGTTGATGCGGAGGCAACGAATCCCATGAGGTACTCCGGTGTTCCCACACTCTCTGCAAACGGGGCAAGCACAGGGCTCTTCGACATCGTTGAACTGAGAATCGCGAAGAATCCGGTTACACAGAGTGCTGCGAAAAATCTGCGAGACATGACCAGTCATCTCGTTGTCTAGCGTCAAGCCTCATCTTTCAGGATGGCGTAGATGGCATCCAAGACGAGTAAGCCTCTGTCAACTATCTCATTGTCTGATTTCGATATTGGGTCCAGTCCTTTCAGAACGTAGCATAAACCTAGTGTCTCCCCAAGCGCAACGCGCCTCGGATCTTCGTCTGCGTCTATTTCGTAGTCGTGGATGATTTTGCCTATTCTTACCGCGACTGCATCTCGAACCTTGTATTCTTCTAGAAGTATGTCGTAAGTAGTCTTCTTCCCTTCGACTGGTTTGATGTCGGCCCCGGGCAGCGTAAAGGCGATTGACCCCTTGGGAATCGGATCGTCTTTATTGATAAAACCAAACTTCGCCGCCTTGTCGATGAACCTCTTTATCAGCCACGCTGACGCACAGCGGTCAACGTGAGGCTTGGTCCGAGTAATCCACTTCATGCTCTTCGCCGAAGTAATTCAAGGTTTCGACAAGTATATAGAACATCCTCTAGGTCGGTTATTCTTGAATGCGGCACAAGTCGAATCCTTCGATGCAACCTTTATGCGTATAAGCTGCAACGATGCGGTGTGGAAACTCGCAATCGAGTACGCTGGAGCAAGACCAAGAACGCTGAGGAGTAGTCCATGCGAAGGTACCTTCTAAGTCTGGTCGGAGGCATAGCTATTCTTGCTGCCGGTGCATTCCTGATTACAGCCATCCGGCCAGATCTAGATATCGGGCTCCTTTCGCTCTCCACTCTGAGCACAGTCACGCGAATTGGAATCACACTGTTGATTTCGATAGCTTGGGGCGCCTCCTTTGGTATCCTATGCGCCACGAACAAGACTGCTTCCCGAGTGATTGTCCCAATCATTGACCTGCTACAGTCTCTGCCTATCCTAGGGTACTTTCCAATGGTCGTCGCGTTTCTATTCACTTGGGGCGCATTTGGCATCGAACTGGCCGTCATTGTCCTGCTGTTCACATCTATGGCGTGGTCTATCTTCTTCGGAGTCATGGGCGCCGTTCGTAACATCTCTCCAAGCATAATAGAAGCGGGCCGAAGCTTTGGTATTGTAGGATGGCCGTATATCAGGCACATTATACTCCCGTCTATTGTACCTGCTCTGATTTCGGCAGGGAACCTTGCGTGGTGTGACGGTTGGTTCTTCATAATTGCAGCTGAATACATTCAGTACCAGAATGAAGTGGTCGGGCCGCCGTCTGGCGGACTAGGGTATCTGCTTGCCAAAGCCGCGTTCCAGCAGCAAGACATGGTGCTCTCCTTCAGTCTGCTACTATATATCACCTTCATTGTCGTCTACTTCAACACAATAACATGGCAGCGACTCATGGAACGCACCAGCGCTGACGCATTTGGGCCCATATTCAGAACCCACGTCTCCATGCCAGGCAAGTTTGGTATCGCCAAAGCTAGTCAGCGTCTTCGACTAGAAGGAGCCCATTGGTCAAGACCGTTCACCAGCATGTGGCAACGGCTGCGCAAATACTCGCGCGTGGAGAAGGGTATCCTCACTGCTATGGGTGTCTTGGTTGCGAGTGTGATCGTATACATCCTGGTTTTCCAGCTCCCGACAGGGGCACTGATTCTGCAGGGCCTAGCGACGCCTCCAGCAAGCGAGTTGCCACATCTCCCGCTGTTGGTGTTGCTGACGATGAGTCGCCTAACAATCGCGTATGTGATATCATTGGTAGTGGCTATCAGCTTGGGAGTCTTGGCCGCGGAACACAAGGGAGTAGCCAGAGTACTTTATCCAATATATGACATAGGACAGGGCGTCCCTATCTTGGCTCTCTTCCCTGTAATCTACCTCGGGTTGAGTGGGTTCTTTGCATCCACTGAGGCCGCTCTCGAAGTAACGTGCATCTTGATGCTCGTTCTGGATATGATATGGTACATGTTCATGAACATCGTAAGCGCAGTGAAAGTGATTCCCAGCGAGATTCGGGAGGTCGGTCAAGTCTTCGGTTTCAAGGGATGGCACCGCATCAGGCACATCATCTTGCCTTCCATCATGCCAGCTATCGTGACAGGTAGCATATTATCATGGGGGACCGGATGGAACACAGTCATCTTCGCGGAGTACCTTGAGACCATCCCGCCAGCATATCTCCCGGGTATCGGCTCGCTAATGGATCGGGCGGGATATGTGTACGGCAACACTGTCATCCTAATCCTGTTACTTGGTGTCATAGCCGCCATCGTCCTTGCTATGGAGGCCCTGCTCTGGAGGCCATTGATGAGAAAGCGCGAGAAACACGAGGTGGTTGGCTAGGAATGGCGATACTTGATTTCCAATCCGTTAGCAAGAGTTTCACGAAGGACATGACACGAATCGATGTTCTGGAGGAAGTCTCATTCACAGTAGACGAAGAGTTTGTGTGTATAGTTGGCCCATCGGGTTGCGGCAAGTCCACACTACTTCGTATTGCGGCGGGCCTTGAACATGCAGATTCCGGTCAGATCCTGTTCAAGGGAGACCCAGTAATCAAACCTACCCAGAAGATCGCGATGGTATTCCAACTCTTCGGATTGTTGCCTTGGAAGACGGCAATTGAAAACGTTATGCTTCCTCTGGAAATTGCCGGTCTTGATAAAGAGACACGGAGCCAGCGGGCTCGGGAACATCTTCACAACGTAGAACTCGATGGATTCGAAGGCACATACCCTCACGATCTCTCTGGTGGTATGAAGCAGCGTGTTGGCATCGCGCGTGCTCTTGCACTAAGGCCGGATGTTCTTCTCATGGACGAGCCTTTTTCCTCTCTGGACGAACTGACCGCCAAGACTCTGAGAGAGATGGTTCTGAAGATCTGGCGCGAACCTGAACCGCCTAACACCTTCATAATGGTGAGCCACAATGTCGAAGAGGCCGTGTTGATGGCCGATCGAGTGCTGGTCATGTCATCAAGACCAGGCAAAGTCATCGGCGAGGTCCAAGTAGATATTCCTCGCCCGAGGATTGACCATTGTAGAGGAACGCAGTACTTCGACTCTGTGGATGACGTAGTAGGTCTCCTAGAAAAAGGAAAGAAGATGAGACCGATCTCTAACAACACTCCAGACCATGTTCCGGCTTCAGAGTGAGCTACGGCTTCTCACAGATGCAAGATGCTGCTTCGGCGATGAGGTCTTCAGACTTCGACACACACCTTATAGGAGACTGCGTGGATTCAGTTGGTGCGCGACGAACTGATGGCGCCGCAAGACGTCTGGGAATCTGAGTATGCTAACACGCACCGACCTCCTCATCTGGTTTCTTGGTGCATGGATTGCCTCAGCTGCCGCGTACGGCCTGCTCAAGAGGCGGCGAGGAACAGGGCTTCCTCCAGGAGCAGTTGAGGTTGGCAAGCCACAGAGGGATCTAGGTGACGCACCGGCCGGAACAGCGTGGTCAAGATGGGGGATTATCGTAGGGATGGGGGTCAATTCATTCCTCACAGTTGTCGTGTTCCTTCTGTGCGCCTTCGACCTATGGAACACAGTATGGCCGTTCATGGCTATCGACTTGCCTGCATCAATTAACTGGACCGGGATCGCAGGTATCTGGGTGACGGACATGTGGGGTGTCGCTGTCATGTACTACAACGTGAACTACGTGCCAGCTAATAGGCCGATGCGTGAAGCGTCTGCACTCTTGGGCTCGGAACATGGTGGCTACGTGCTTGCAACGGGAGGACCCTACAGATGGGTAAGGCACCCAATGTACGTAAGCAAGATTGTCTTTGGCCTTTTTCTCTTTCTCGCAACTGGCATTTGGCTCGCGTTCTTCAGCTTGATTGCCGCCGTATCACTTCCGACTCAGGCGAGAGGAGAAGAAGAGCTACTGCGGAGCATATTTGGCAAGGCCTATGACGACTATGCCGCTAGAACCGGGAGATTCCTTCCGATAATCCGAAGAGCGAGGCGTACGGAAATGGTCCACGACCCGAACTAGGCGTGGACTTACGGTGCAAGTCGGAAGCAGCTCAGAGAAATCAATACCCAACTCCTACTGCATTGACAGGGTCTGTCTCAGACGAAGCAAAGGTCAGAACGCCCACAACATCGTCATGATAGCTACAACTGCGGTCATCAAGATCGCCACGACTGCGCCATAACGAATGACTCTGCCTTCAATACCTATTTGGTCAATGACTGCCGCAGCATTCTGAATCTTCGCTGGGCTGAGAACGCTTGCCAAACCACCGCCGATACCGTTGGAAGCTGCGACCACGATTGAGTTCGCGCCAATCAGCGTGCTCGCCTCATGATGGTATTTCGTAAACATTGCTATTGCGGAAGTCTCGGAACCAGAGATGAATCCGGCCAAGAGCCCGAGGAACGCCGCCGTCAAAGGATACCCTCTACCCAAGGTCTCAGATGTCATCGTTGCGAGCATGTAAATCATATTGTTCGTTGGCGTGGCAGACGGGAATGTCCATTTGCCCAAGTCGAAGTAGAAACCGCTATAGTTCATGACCTCAGCCATGGCGAAGAATATCGCAGCAGCTAGTACTGGCCTAGGTGCACGTTTCATGAACTTCGCAAATACGTTCCGAAGAGTCGTCTTGTCTCGCCTGAAGAACGGAATAGACAGGACAGTCGCAATCAACATGAGAGTGTAGGCCTGCCACAGTACTCTTGTGGGAATGAGATCTGGATAGCTGCCAACGACGACCTTCATGGCTAGCTGGTTATACAGAATGTCCCTGAAATAGGGAATCAGATTCGTCATGAGACATAGAACCACCAGTATGAGCCAAGGTATGCTGGCGCGCTTCAGACTCATCGAAGCCACAATTTCATTGTCCTTTTCGGACAACATGCTCTTGTCAATCAATGGCCGACGACGGGCTTTATTGTAGAGAAAGAGAACCAACAGGACTGCCGCGCCTGCAAACACATCAGTAAGCGTAGTCTGATTCACAATGGCTGTATTGCATACAATTGAAACGACACCGGCAGTGACGCCGCATACGGCCGCAAGCAATAGGCCTTCTCTGCTCCTGAGGAGCTTACTACCGCCCCCAATCCAAAGCATCGAAACAGCGATACCGGTTGTGATTATAGGCATATAGAAGGAAAAAACCGACCCGGCCTGCCAAAGTGGAATGTCAACCCCGCTCACCTGTGAATATGTGTCCCTGAACACAACTGCTGGTACGCCCAGCAAAGCAAACGTAGTCAATGGATCGTAACCGATTGCAGGAAGAGCCACTGCAACAAGCGGATTGAATCCAAGCGCGAGCATGACTGGTGGCAACATTGACACCGGTGTGGCACCAATGCCCACCAGAAACAGACCGAGACCAAGACTGATTATCATGATCTGCATCGGCCTGCTTCCTCCGCCTAACGTCTTGAAGAATACAACGAGCCTCTGAAGCGATCCGGTCTCTTGCATGTACGTCATCATGAGTATCGATGTCGCAACCATGAGCGAGATAGGGAATGATTTGACGATGCCCGCCACGCTGGCCGTGAGCACAATGATGAAATCCGTTTGAAAAGCAAGGACTGCTATCACGACCGTTACCAGCCAAACGACTACGCCGGTCGTGTCCGCGGCTCTGTGAAGGAAGACGAGCATGACAAAAGCAAGTGCTATGGGGAGCACTATCAGGAGCAGACCTACAAGTGCTTCCATTCTCTACGCCTTCTTTTCCAAGTGACCGTTGGCGAAGTACCAGTCTATCGTCTTCTTGATACAATCTACCATCGTGTAGCGAGGAGACCATCCCAAGAGCCGCTTTGCCTTCTCATTCGTGTACCATCGATCCTCGACCATACTCTGAATGGTTTGCCTGTGCCAAAGGAAAGTTGTTCCGTGTCGGTTCTTGATTGGACTCAGAAGACCAATGCCCAGTTTAGCAAGAGATGTAGGGATATACCTTGTCGGTGGCTTCACACCCAAGCAGTCTGCAATGAACACTATCAGGTCCTTGTACTTGATTGG